>OGLM01000393.1_pt1 | contig 54217 bp, 53 predicted proteins | sample 1572531 | NCBI WGS metagenome assembly OGLM01 (sample SAMEA2581909, study PRJEB24529) | metagenome | biome: Human gut stool | place: China | collected 2011
AGCAGGAGGTGGATGTGATGTGCAATCTGAGTCAGGGAATAAAGGAAGCCGGTATTGAAGAAGGATGAAAAGAAGGACGCAGTGAGGGACGAGCTGAGGAAATCATTGAAACAGGTTACGAGTTCGGACTGTCAGAACAGGATATACTGGAACGGTTACAAAAGAAGCTGAGTATTTCATTGCAGAAGGCGCAGGAGTATCTGTTAATGTTCGGGAAGCGGATGGTGTAGAAAGTAATATTTTTGTGAAAGAATTTGCAAAGGAGGGGGCAATGCATACGGAGGTACATAATGCCGTAACGGCGGCAGAGCAGGGGATACAGTATGATGAAAGCGCAAAAAGGCTGCTGGGGCAGAAAAGCATACTGGCACAGATACTGGTGAGAACGGTAGATGAATTTAAGGGAATGAATCCAAGATATGTGGAAACCTTAATTGAAGGAGAACCGTATATCAGCAGGATACCGTTAGAGCCGGGGCTGACAAATCAGGAAGTGATGCGGGTAAAATCCGGTCAGCGAATCACAGGATTAAATACAGAGAATCAGGAACATGCCGAGGGACTTGTTCGGTTTGACATTGTATTTTATGTGCGGATGAAAGACGGACTTTCGCAGATTATTATTAACGTGGAAGCGCAGAAAGATGAGCCACAGAGATATGGAATATTAAACAGGGCGGTATTTTACGTAAGCCGCCTGATTTCATCCCAAAAGGAACGGGATTTTGAAAACACGGAGTATGATGACATCAAAAGAGTGTATTCTATCTGGGTATGCATGAACATGGAAGAAAACAGCTTAAGCCACATTCATCTGGTAAAAGATGATCTGGTTGGATACCATGACTGGCGTGGAAAGCTGGATTTGTTTAACATTGTCATGATAGGATTGGCAAAAAAACTGCCGGGGCAGGGGGAGCAGTATGAGCTGCACCGCCTGTTGGGAGCACTGTTTGCACAGGGATTGACAGCAGGTCAAAGACTGAATATCATAAAAGAAGAATACGACATACCGATAGAGCAAAACATAGAGCAGGAGGTGGATGTGATGTGCAATCTGAGTCAGGGAATAAAGGAAGCCGGTATCGCAGAAGGACGTGAAGAAGGACGTGAAGAAGGACGTAGTGAAGGACGAGCCGAGGAAATTATTGAAACAGGCTATGAATTCGGACTGTCAGAGCAGGATATACTGGAGCGGTTACAGAAGAAGTTGAGCATACCATTGCAGAAAGCACAGGAATATCTGTTGATGTTCGGGAAACGGACGGTGTAAAATATTGTTGTATCTGCAAGTATAGGAAAAAATTGCAGTAATTTGTCAAATAATATATAATCAGATATGCGTGTGGCTGGATTTTTGGCTTGTGTTTCGCAAGCTTTGATGGAAATGGTGGGCGGATTCGCAGAAATATACGCTCTCTAGCTTAGATATAGAGATTATAGGTGCATAATGAGCAGCCACACGCTTTTAGGAGTACAAAAGCATGAAAAAAATAAGTGAGCTGCAGACGAGAGAAGATTTAGCGTTATATTTGGCAATTCCGTTACAAAAATTAACATATATATTATATAAAAATAAACCGGATAGTTATTATAGTACGTTTGAGATTCCAAAGAAAAATGGTGAACCAAGGCAGATTCATGCTCCTTTCGGAGATTTAAAGCAGCTTCAGAAAAAATTGGCACAAAAACTTTGGAATGTTCACAGAGAATTTATAGAAGAAAATCAAATTCAGGATAATATATCGCACGCATTTCAAAAAGAAAAAAGTATTCTTACCAATGCAAATATTCACAAGAACAAAAAATATGTATTAAACTTAGATTTAAAAGATTTTTTTGACCATTTTCATTTTGGGCGGGTAAGAGGGTTTTTCATGAAAAATAAAAATTTTGAATTACCTGTTGAGATTGCGACAATGCTGGCGCAATTAACCTGCTATCAAGGCAAGTTACCGCAAGGTGCGCCAACTTCCCCAGTTATGACGAATTTAATTTGTAATATTTTAGATATGCGATTGCTAAATATAGCAAAAAAGTATCGGGTCGTTTACACGCGGTATGCAGATGCTTTTTACAGACATGGAACATTTGAAATATGCAGTGAAGAAGGTTCGATAAACCAGCTTGAGGGAAGGTTTTCTTTTATCAATCAGATTGATTGTTACAACAATAAAAATGATTTGAAACAAAAACATACATTTTGGACGTTAAATACAAGGGAACGCCAATATCAGAAATTTTTATTTTATAAATATTTTTATGCCAATTCAAAGCCGCTTATTATGACAGAAGGAAAAACGGATATCGCATATTTGAAGGCGGCACTAAAAAAATATTATAAGGAGTATCCGGAACTGATAAAAAACCAGAATGATAAATTTGAATTTCAGGTGTCGTTTTTGAGAAGAAGTTCCCGGTTGAAGTATTTTTTAGGAATTCAGAAAGATGGCGCGGATACTATGAAAAATATTTACAATTTTTATTCAGGGAAAAATAATACATTAAAATTGTACGAATGGTTTGCGCAGAACAGCTGTATAAAGTCCCCAAAACCTGTTATTTTTATTTTTGATAATGAACAGGTGTCTGACCGCCCGTTGAGAAAGTTTTTAAATTATATAAACAATAAAAGTTTACTGGAGAATCGTAATTATAATCATATACAGGACAATCTTTATGTTCTGACGAATCCTTTAGTAAATGGAAATAAAGAATGTGAGATTGAAGATTTATTCGATAATACAGTTCTTTCGCATACTATGGGAGGAAAAACGTTTTCAAGAAAAGATACAGATAATGAAAAATATTATGGCAAGGCGATTTTTTCACAATATATTGAAAAGCAGTACGAAAACATAGATTTCAGCGATTTCAAACCTATGCTGGAAGATATAAAAGCGATTGTGACAGGTATATAATTAATCGCTGTTTGCGTGTCGAAAAATGTCATTTGGGAAAAAGGCATAGAAAATTCAGATTGTAATTGGTATTGTATAGATAGATTAGTTGCATGCACCTACAAATACAAAAAGAAAGGAATGTATGGTAAGTAGAAATCATCATACAAGGATACGATATGAATTTTTCAAATAATGAAAAATGTATTGAAACAACAAATTTTAATGTGATGGGAAATATAATGACATGGCAGGGAATGGCGTTACAGTTAAGTAATGTGTCATATATTACCACACGGGGATTAGAGCAGTTGAAGTTTCCATGGTACGCATTAATTATGATAGCAATAGGAATAGGATTATTTCGTGCTAGTTTTATTGTATCAATTATCTTAATGATATGCGGTGGAGGCATCATATACTGGTGGTACAGAGAGATGAAAAGGAGAAGCCAGTCTATTGTACTGACAATGCATATGAATAGTGGAGATAAATTGTCGTTGTTATTTACTGATCAAAGTTTTTTAACGAAGGTTCTGCATGTACTGGAAAAGATTATTGCCGAGGGAGGAATCGGTGAAAATAAGATTTCTATTGATTTAAGTGGAAGTAATATCAGTGGAGATGCGCAGATTCTTAATAATTTAGGCATCAATCGATAAAAGTTTAAATAATGTAAATCATGATTTATTGAAATACAGGAGTGATTGATATATGGCAATTGAGATTAATATGCAAAATATTAAAGTGGGCGGGAATGCCCGTGTTTTTAATAATGCGTCAATAAAGGGAAATACAGATGCAAAGATAGATTTAAGTAATGCAAAGATAGACGGAACAGCAGTGCTTTTGGAAAATTTCAAGATGGATTCTTTTTTCGAGGAATTGCACCAAAAAGCAGGAAGCATGGATCAAAGTTCGGCAGAATATCAGAGTATTCGGCAAATTCTTCAAGTCCCGGAAAAGGATAAAAAAACAATTGCGCAAATGGTTACAAAACACATTGCAAGTTTTTCGCAAGGGGTGTTAGAAAATGTACTGGCAGGATATATCAACAAATATCTGTAGCACAATGGCTGTATTTAATGAGGTATAAAAATACTAGAGTTAGGTAATTGTCTGCTAATAAAGCAGATGATTTTCTAACTCCTTTTTAAAAGTTCTTCCAACAGGAATGGTATGATTGAGAATGCGTACATAAAGATTGGTTTTATCATAGAATGTGATAAAATTGGTGTTTATAATATATTTTCTATGACAGCGGGTAAAATAAGACGGAAGCAGCGGGGTGATGGAAGACAGGGAGTAAGTGTTGCTGGTGCAGCTGTCATTAGAGCATAAAAATGTCAAGCAATGTCCATTTGCTTTAATTAGTAAGATATTTGAAAAACAGATATGTGTTGTTACATCATTCAATAATTTGATTGTAAGATGGTTTTTATAAATTGGATTGGACAATGTAACAATTAAATTTTCTATAGCATGAATGAGTGTAGATTTATTATATGGTTTTTCGAGATAATTATAACAGTGTATTTCGTTAATGCATTTCAGAATATGCTCAGAGGTGCCAGTAATAAAAAGTATGGGTGTATTTTGATAATCTGGAATGCTGCGGATATATCGGGCAAAAGTGACACCACTAAAAGATTCAGGAGAAGATGAAAGCTGTATGTCAAGGATAAAAATATCGTATTGAGTGGATAGTACGGCTTGTTCAGCATGTTCATAACTTTGGCAGCATGTATAATGAAATTCTGTCCACTGCTTTCTAAGAATGTTATATAAGATCTTTAATTCATTGCCATTGTCTTCTAAAATTAATATATTCATAAATGAATCTCCATTTTGTGTAATTTAATGTATGATGTAAAATATATAAATATTTTAAGGGTTGATTAAAAAGATGTCAAAAAAATAAAATGTTGTTCAAGTAGGAAAAACTGTTGTTGGTGAAAAACAAAATTTAGTATATTTAAACTGGCAACTTGTACCGGTACGTTCAAAAGAGCCACACCCCCTACCCTCTTTTCCTGCGTTATAATTTTTTAATATATTCACCTATTGACATAGTAGGTAAATAGGAATATTATCTTGATAAAACAAAGGATTGGAGAACAGGCGTATGATGATTTCTTCAAAGGGCAGGTATGCCCTGCGGGTTATGGTATTTCTTGCGGAGCATAACTCAGATGAATATGTACCGCTAAAAGAAATATCGGAAAAAGAGCAGATTTCACAGAAGTATCTGGAGAGCATTGCAAGAATGTTGTCCAAAGAACATTTAATAGAAGGCATCAGCGGACACGGCGGAGGTTACCGGCTGGCAAGAAAACCGGAAGATTACCGGATTAGTGAAATATTGAGACTGACGGAAGGAACACTTGCACCGGTATCCTGCTTAAAGGACGATGCAGTGCCCTGCGACAGGGCAGGTGACTGCTGTACACTGCCAATCTGGAAAGGGCTGGCGGAGCTTGTGGATAAATATTTTGACAGCATGACACTGAAAGAAGTCGCAGAGAATGCCAGACAGCAGATGATACAAAATCAGAGATCAAATGAAAAAAGTTGATACAATATTACCCTGCCGGATACAAACAGGCAGGTTTGTGTCACAACAAAAATACACATAAAACAGCTTGCAATTAGGGTGATATAAAAATCAGGAGGAACAATCATGTCAGAAAAAGAATTACTGAATGTAAAAGATTTAGTTGTAGATGTAGAGGAAAAGGAAATTTTACACGGGGTCAACCTTACGATTCGTCCGGGAGAAACCCACGTACTTATGGGACCGAACGGAACCGGTAAATCTACACTGGGCTATACATTGCTTGGCAATCCACGCTACACGGTAAAGCAGGGGGAAATCCGGTTTGACGGAAAAAATATCACCGCAGAACCGGTCAATGAGCGTGCAAAGGCAGGCATCTTTTTATCTTTCCAGAATCCGCTGGAAGTGCCGGGTGTGACACTCAGCTCCTTTATCAGAAATGCGGTAGAGCAAAAGACCGGCAAACGAATCCGTCTGTGGGAGTTTAAAAAGCAGCTGGAAGCGGCAATGGAACTGCTTGATATGGATAAGTCGTATGCAGAGCGTGATTTGAATGTCGGATTTTCCGGCGGTGAAAAAAAGAAAGCTGAGATTTTACAGCTCTTAATGTTAAAGCCAAAGCTGGCAATTCTTGATGAAACCGACTCCGGCCTGGACGTTGATGCCGTGCGCACTGTATCAGCCGGTATCCGTGAATATCAGAAAAACAGCGAAGGCAGTCTGCTGGTTATCACACACAGCACGAAGATTTTAGAATCCCTTCCGGTAGATTATACACATGTTATGGTTGAAGGAAAAATCATTAAGACAGGCGGTGCAGGGCTTGTTGATGAGATTAATGAAAGCGGTTTTGCAGGCTACGAGGCAGAGGAGCACAGGTAGGAGAGCAGAGAATCAAGCATACAGCAAACAGCGGAAAGGGAGTAACAGGCGATGAAAGAAAAAAGCTATGTGGAAGACATCGACAGAAGCGTTTATGATTTCAAAGATGATGAAAAAGATGCGTATAAATTGCAGGCGGGTCTGACACCGGAGATTGTAGAAAAATTATCAAAAGAAAAAAATGACCCGGTGTGGATGCAGAACTTCCGTTTACAGGCATTACAGATTTACAATGAAATGCCCGTACCGGACTGGGGACCGTCGATTGAAGGACTGGATATGGCAAATATCGTGACCTATGTCCGTCCAAATACGAATATGAAGGCAAAGTGGTCAGACGTGCCGGAAGACATTAAAAATACATTTGAGCGGCTCGGTATCCCACAGGCAGAGCGGAAATCCCTTGCCGGTGTCGGCGCGCAGTACGACTCTGAACTGGTATACCACAATGTGCGCGAGGAGGTTGCGGCACAGGGAGTTGTATACACGGATATGGAGAGTGCCTTAAAAGGCGAATATGCCGACATGGTACAGAAGCATTTTATGAAGCTGGTAAAGCCGAACGACCACAAATTTGCGGCACTGCACGGTGCAGTATGGTCCGGCGGTTCATTTGTGTATGTGCCAAAGGGGGTATCGGTAGAAATTCCGTTACAGTCGTATTTCCGGTTAAATGCGCCGGGAGCAGGACAGTTTGAGCATACGCTGATTATTGTGGATGAGGGCGCAGACCTGCATTTTATCGAGGGCTGTTCCGCACCGAAGTATAATGTGGCAAACTTACATGCAGGCTGTGTGGAACTGTTTGTCGGCAAAAATGCAAGACTGCGGTATTCTACGATTGAAAACTGGTCAAAGAATATGTACAACTTAAATACAAAGCGCGCACTCGTTGAAGAAGGCGGCACGATTGAATGGGTTTCAGGTTCATTTGGTTCGCACGTTTCTTACCTGTATCCGATGAGCATTTTAAAGGGCAAGGGCGCAAAAATGGAATTTACAGGCATTACATTTGCAGGAAAAGGACAAAATCTGGATACCGGAGCCAAGGTTGTACACAGTGCGCCGGATACCAGCTCTTATATTAATACAAAGTCGATTTCAAAGGACGGCGGTATTTCGACATTCCGATCTTCCGTTGTAGTGGCAAAGAATGCGAAGAACGCAAAGTCTTCCGTATCCTGCCAGTCCCTGATGTTAGATGCCATATCCCGCTCGGATACGATTCCGGCGATGGATATCCGCACAAAGGATGCCAATGTCGGACATGAAGCACAGATTGGCAGTATCAGTGATGAAGCCGTATTTTATCTGATGTCCCGCGGCATGAGCGAGGAAGATGCGAGAGCCTGCATTGTCAGTGGATTTGCAGACAATGTATCAAAGGAGCTGCCACTGGAATATGCGGTTGAAATGAACAATCTGATTCGGTTGGAAATGAAAGGCAGTATTGGCTAGAAATGCGGAATGGAGATTAATATGAAAGAAACAGTGAATATAAAAATAAATCAGTTACCGTCTAAGACATGGCACTGGCTGAAATTAAATGAAACGAATTTTGCATGGACCGATGAAGCACAGGGCTGTACAATTGTAAAAAAAGAAAGCACAGAAAACGAAGCATTATCGGGTGGTAAAGAAACAGCAGAAGCATTGGCGGACATTAAAGCTTTCGAAGCGGTGGAAACTGGAGCGGGACGTCAGGCAGACTGCGTGTTTAAGGCAGTGGCGCCGGAAAGAATAACGGCGGCAGCAGGCAGAGAACGGACAAATCCTGTGGTATATGAAATCAGTGGCACAGATACGGCATCTGCCGGTATGTTAGACATTTATGCAGAGGAAAACAGCCGGATTACGGTTGTGGAGCGTTTTACAAAAAAGAGTCCGGAAGAAAAGAATCTGGCATTCCGTACACGCGTGATTGCAGCAAAAAACAGTAAAATCCGTCTGGTGCAGGTCATAGCCCTCGGCGAGGAGCAGACCCTTTTATCCGATACAGGCTGTGTCTGCGATGAAAATGCGCAGGTCGAGCTGTTGCAGTTATTTATCGGCAAGGGTCATGTATACAACGGCGTGCGTACAGATTTAAAGGGCGAGCGTGCGGATTTTCAGGCGCAGACAGGCTATCTTGTGCAGAATACCCAGCTTTTGGATATAAATTATATTGTAAATCACATCGGCAAGAAGACAACCAGCAATGTGACGGCAGACGGAACGTTAAAAGATGCCGCACACAAAGTATTCCGCGGTTCGATTGATTTTAAACGCGGCGCTTCGGGTGCAAAGGGAACGGAAAGCGAACAGGTACTGCTTCTGGGCGATGATGTCATCAATCAGACCATTCCGCTGATTCTTTGTGCGGAAGAAGATGTAGAAGGCAATCACGGTGCGGCAATCGGCGAACTTGATGAAGAAACGCTGTTATATTTTGCGGCAAGGGGCATTGATAAAAAACATGCCGAAGATATTATGACACGGGCAAAGCTTGAACTTTTAACCCATAAGATTGACGATGAAGAAACAAAGGAATTTGCGGAAGAGCAGTTAAGTGAGGTATTGACAGATGACAGCTTATGATTACAGACAGGATTTTCCCCTGTTACGGGAAAATAAAACGGTTTATATTGATAATGCGGCAACGGCACAGCGGCCGGACTGCGTACTGGAAGCGGAAAAGCATTTTTATGAAAAGGCAAATGCCAATCCCCTGCGCGGATTCTATCCGTTGAGCCTTGCGGCGACCGAGCAGTACGAAGAAGCAAGAAAGACCGTGCAGAAATTTATTCATGCGAAATCTTCCAAAGAGATTATTTTTACAAGAAATACGACAGAAAGCTTAAATCTGGTGGCATACAGCTACGGCCTTTCAAACCTGCGTGAGGGTGATGAAATTGTGGTTAGTATTATGGAACACCACAGCAACCTGCTTCCGTGGCAGATGGTGGCAAGACAGACCGGCGCAGTATTAAAATTTCTGGAATGTACACAGGAAGGAACGCTTCCTGACGAGGTGCTTGAAGCTGCGATTACGGAAAAGACAAAGCTTGTGGCAGTTGCACAGGTATCCAATGTCTTAGGCTGTGTCAATCCGGTTGAAAAAATCGTAAAACTGGCGCATGAAAAGGGCGCGGTTGTGGTTGTCGATGCCGCACAGAGCGCACCGCATATGCCGGTGGACGTAACGGCACTCGATGTCGATTTTCTCGCATTTTCGGGTCACAAACTCATGGGGCCGATGGGAATCGGTGTATTATACGGAAAAGAAGAACTGTTAGAGAAAATGCCGCCATTTTTAACGGGCGGAGAAATGATTTCCACCGTGACAAGAGAAGGCGCAACGTATGCTAAACTGCCGCACAAATTTGAAGCGGGTACGGTCAATGCGGCAGGGGCTGCCGGACTTGCGGCGGCAATCCGCTATGTTGAAAAAATCGGTTTTGATACGATTATGGCAAAGGAAGAAGCACTTACAAAGCGCGCCATGGAGGGTTTAAAGAAAGTGCCGCATCTGCATATTTTAGGCGATGAAGCCCCTGGAAATCATACGGGAATTGTTGCATTTACAATAGAAGGCGTACACCCGCATGATGTCAGCGAAATCCTTTCGTCAGACGGAATTGATGTGCGTGCGGGTCATCACTGCGCACAGCCGCTTTTAGAGTATCTGGGTGTACACAACGCAACGCGCGCAAGCTTTATGTTTTATAATACGCCGGAGGAAGTGGATGCATTTGTAGAAAGCACGGCGCAAATCAGAAGGAGAATGGGATATGGAGAATAGAAGCTTTTATAATGAAATTCTGACGGAACACAATATGCGCCCGGAATTTAAACATGACCTGCCGGATGCCAATATTGTTCTGGAAGGGGTCAATCCGAACTGCGGCGATGATATCTGGCTGAAATTAAAAGTAGAAAACGGTATTATTAAAGACGGCGCATTTGTCGGGGACGGCTGTGCCATTTCACAGGCATCGGCAGACATTATGCTCGGCATGATTATCGGAAAGTCTAAAGAAGAGGCATTGCGCCTCGGAAAGCTGTTTTTACGCATGATTCAGGGCGAAGCAGATGACGAAGAAATCGAACAGCTTGAAGAAGCTTCGGCGTTAAAAGATATTGCCCATATGCCTGCGCGTGTAAAATGTGCCGTTCTTGGCTGGCATACGCTGGAAGAAGCGTTAAAAAAGAAAGATTGACAATTAATATTCATGTGGTTACAATAATGATGATATCTACAGAAAAAGCACTGATAGATAGAGAGGGAGTTTTTTAATGAAAAAACAAAATGTAATCGCAGGCATTTTTGCTGCGAAAGCGAAATAAAACAGGAAATAAAGGGTCGTAGAAAATTCTACGACTCTGTTTTTGGTGTTGTAAAAGTACAAATCATGGACAAAGGGAAAGAAATTCAGGAGGAAAATATGGCATTATTTATGACACGGAAGAAAAGAGAGCAGATTGGTGATGAAATTGATGATCTGCTGATGCGCCAGTATCATCACAGATGTAAGCTGGAAGAGGCACAGCTTGCGGGCGATGAAGAAAAGATAAAATTTGAAGAAGAAAAAATTCAGGAAAAAGAAGAACAGATTCAGAAATTAAGAAGGAAGCTGGCGTAAGAAGCGGCAGGCGGAGTGCTTATGAAATATTCAATAGTCATTGTTACATATAACAGATGCAGTCTGCTTAAAGAGTGTGTTGCCTGTGCCATGCAGCAGACGCAGGCGGCAAGCCATATTATTATCATTGATAATGCCAGTACAGACGAAACGGACGATTATTTAAAAAACTTAAATCTTGCGGGACTGGTACATTACCGGATGGGAAAGAATACCGGAGGTGCGGGCGGATTTTATGAAGGTCTGCGGCGGGCACATGCGCTTGGTGATGAAGCACATATCATTATTGATGATGATGCGATGTTAGATAAAGATTTTGCACGCATTTTATGTGAAAAGGCACAGCAAAATCCCGATATCAAAGCTTTTGCGGGCAGTGTATACACGGACGGTAAAGTTGTCTGTGACCACAGGCAGCATATGAAAAGACCGGGATACCGCATGGAAAAGATACTGCCGTCCGAGTATGAAAAACCATATTTTTACTGCGATACCGCTTCCTTTTGCGGGCTGATGATTCGTGATAGTGTGATTGAACAAATCGGTTTGCCGCAGAAGGATTATTTTATCTGGTATGACGATACGGAATACTGCGTGCGGATTCGTAAAATTTCGCAGATTATGACGGTTCCGGCGGCACGGTTAAACCACAAGGTGTCGCAGACGGCAAAGACGTGGCCACGGCATTATACATGGAAGGATTACTACGGTATCAGAAACCGGATACACATGGTGCGTACGCACGGAACAGTACTGGACTATATGGTTCTACGGTTGCAGCTGTGGACAGGCAGCGGGTTCAGAAACCGTTTATTTGCATTGTTCCATCTGCATGGGGAGGACTGGCGCGAGGAAGTGCGGATTTATAAAAAAGGTATCCGTGATGGAAAAAAATTTAAAACAGAAACAGAGGTGTAAGGATATGCACAGTGAACAGACAGAACTGCATTTACTGCACATGGTTGAAAGAGCACAGATGGGAATGCAGGGCGAAGAAAAAGAAATCGAAGAATTATTATTTGATGAAGTCTATACGCTTGTTTATACCATTTATAAAGAAGATGAAAAGACACGCAAGGCTGTTCATGCCATTTTAAAAAGATACGTGGAAGGCTTAAGGGACAGAAAAATTCTTGATATCCACAAAAATGTACAGGTCTATGCCATTCTGCGGATTTATCAGGCACTGAATAAGAAAAACGGTGAACTGTATACACGACAGGATTCCATGAAGGAATACGAATATGCGGTTATCGCAGACGATACAGAATTTGAAGCTGTTGCGGATACGTATGCGGATGCCTTTGAAAGCATCCATGCTTATCGGAAAAAGCCGGAAGCATTCCGTAAGATGAAGGCGGAGAAGATGATTTTAGCGGCACTGTATATGTATGAAAAATGTACTGTCGATGAAATCAGCAGAACGTTAAAAATTGATAAAGATATTGTAAAAAATGAGATTGCCACGTTGAAAGCCGTGGTTATGGAAGCCGGAAAGGCAAAGCAGGCAGAAAAAAATGAAGCCGTACACACCCATCATACGGGTACGCACAAGGCGGCAGAGGAAGAAAAGGGATTTACGGACTATCTGTTCCCGCAGCTTGGCAGAGGTGTGCGCACGGGCATTGACGTAGCGGCATCGGTGCTTGTGCTGGCGGCATATTTTCTGATTTTTCGGTAAATCTATTGAAACAGTGTGCAAATTAGTGTATCATTAATTAATTGCATATATGTAGAGGATGCTGAAATGAGGATTTATTTATGAAACTGATTATACAGATTCCATGTTTTAACGAAGCGGACACATTAGAGGTGACGTTAAATGATCTGCCAAAGCATATCGATGGAATAGACGAAATAGAATATCTGATTATAGATGACGGAAGCCACGATAATACGGCGGAGGTCGCAAAAAAATGGGGCGTGAATTACGTTGTGCGCTTCCGGAGAAATAAAGGACTTGCCAAAGGCTTTATGGCGGGACTTGACGCCTGTTTAAAAAACGGTGCGGACATTATTGTCAATACCGATGCAGACAACCAGTACTGTGGTGCGGATATTGAAACACTGGTGCGTCCGATACTGGAAAAAAGAGCGCATATTGTAATCGGAGAACGTCCGATTGACGATACGGAGCATTTTTCGCCGTTAAAGAAAAAGCTGCAGCATTTCGGAAGCTGGGTTGTGCGCAAGGCAAGCAAGACCACTATACCCGATGCGCCGAGTGGATTCCGCGCCTATTCAAGAGAAGCGGCAATGCGCATCAATGTCATCAACGATTATACGTATACGCTGGAAACGATTGTACAGTCCGGCAGGGAGAAAATGGCGGTGATTTCCGTGCCGATCCATACCAATCCGGAATTAAGGGAATCCAGACTGTTCCACAGTATGTGGGGTTATATCAAAAAATCTATGCTGACAATTGTGCGCACGTATCTGATGTACCGCCCGCTGTATTTCTTTTTTATGCTGGGCAGTATTTTAGCATTGGTCGGTGTCGGATTTTTTGTGCGGTATTTTGTCTTTTTCTGCTCCGGTGAAGGCGGCGGACATTTACAGTCACTGATACTGGCAAGCACGCTGTTAATTGTCGGATTTCAGACGATTGTCGTAGGACTGCTGGGAGATGTGATTTCCGCAAACCGTAAGATTTTGCAGGATGTACAATATCATGTCCGCAAAATGGATTACAGCAGACAGGAACAGGAAGATGAAAAATCTTCCGATTTGGTAAAAAATGAAACAGGGTTATCGAAATGAAAAAAAGATTGCTTATAACAGGCTCGACATTTCCACGATACGCAGGGGATACTGAACCGCGTTTTGTACTGGATCTGGCAAAGAACATGAAAGAATATGCGGAGGTGACGGTCCTGGTACCGGCGGCACCCGGCGCGGCAGACAGGGAAGAACTCGAAGGCGTGCAGGTGGTGCGCTATCACTACTTTCCGATTCATTCATTAGAAACATTATGTTATCCCGGAGCAATCGTACCCAGAATCAGAGAAAAGAAAGTCAGGGGACTGCTGGTTCCCTGGCTTTTTGTGTCTTTATATGTCCATTTATTTAAAATGCGCCGGGAATACGATATTGTACAGGCAAACTGGCTGATTCCTCAGGGCATTGTGCAGTCCTTTATTAAAAAGCCTTATGTGGTAACAGGGCATGGCGGTGATGTGACGTCCTTAAATAAAGGCATTTTAAAGGTACTAAAAAAACGCTGTTTAAAGAATGCGGCGGGGGTTACGGCGGTATCACAGCCGCTCATGGATGTCTTAAATGGCATTTATGAAAATCCGAAGCAGGCGGTTATTTCAATGGGGTGTGATACGGCGATGTTCGGGCAGGAGCACCGTGTGGAAAATTATTTCGGACAGGGTGATAAAAAGGTTGTGCTGTTTGTCGGCCGCCTTGCGGAAAAGAAAGGTGTTTCATATGCCATAGAGGCCATGCGCCAGGTCAACAATGCAATTCTTGTCATCGCAGGCGACGGACCGTTAAAAAGCAAGCTGCAAAGGCAGGCGGAAACGGTGCAGAAGGAAAGCGGTAGTACGATTCTTTTTTTGGGGGCAAAGACCCACGAAGAATTAAAAGGCATTTATGCTTCTGCGGATTTATTTGTCATGCCGAGCATAACGGCAAAGGACGGCGATAAAGAGGGCTTCGGACTGGTGATACTGGAAGCGTTTGCTTCGGGACTGCCGATTGTGGCAAGCCGCTCCGGCGGTATTACCGACATCGTAAAAGACGGTGTCAACGGGTATCTGGCGGAGGAAAAAGACGTTTCCGGGCTGGCAGACAGAATCAATATTGTGTTGCAGGATAAAAACATATATAATAAAATGCAGACAGAAGCAAAGAAAACGGCACAGCGGTATGATTACTGCGAGATTGCAAAGCGTTATGCCGTATTTTTAAATTTATAAGTAAGATGTACGAGAGATTATAAAGTAAAAGAATAGCAAAATGAGCAGGAATGGAGTAAAAATATGGGGAAAAATGACGAATTGTTAATTCAGCTGATTCACGAGGAAATACAGGGGGAAGGCGGCGGATTTGAAAAATTCTGTGAGCTGGCAACAGACGATGTTTTTGAAACGGTAAAGACCGTATTTCCGACCAATGTAACCCAGCAGAAAAAAGCCGTTAAGCAGATTCTGGTGCGGATGTACCAGCGGATAGACGAGGCGGATTTGACGGATTTACATACATGGATGCACAAGTTTTCAATGGATGTACTGGAAAAGAACTATCCGAGGGAAGTAAAATCAGCAAAACAGCGCGAACAGGAGCGGATACAGGCAGATAAAGCACAGAAAGCAAAAGCGGACAAGGCACAGGGAAACGAACCGGAAGCTGAAATTGATAGAGAAGAAGACCAGGATGACCTGATTGCGGCAGCAATGGCGGCATTTGAGCGCCTTCAGGACGAACAGCTGGAAACACAGGTGCAGATTCCAAAGGAAGCAGAAAGCTTTTTTGAACCGGAAACCGAAGACAGTGAGGCGGTTTCTTCAAAGAAGCAGGCAACGCAGGAAGTTGACACTGCGGGAATCCAGCTTGAATCAGAGCAGAATCAGCCGGAGAAAAAGCCGGTGCATGAAATCCGGGTCGAACCGATACCGGAAGTAAAAAAAGAAAACAAAAGCACACATCCGGTACAGGAAAACGCTGAACAACAAAAAAATACCGGAAAAACAAAAAACAGCGCAAAGCAAAAAAAAGCACAGAAAGCGGAAGAAAGAATGCAGGAGGAACTTCCTGATATTGAGGAAGACCTTGCTGATGACACCAATGATATACTTGGTGATTTTGAAGAAGATGAAGAAAAAGAAGCCGCAAGTGCGCTGGCTGCATTTTTTAAAGAGAATGCCAATGTAAAGAAGCTGGTGATTGCGGCAGTTCCGTGTGTGATTGCGGTCATTGTTGTGATTGCTTTACTGGCGGGTGGCAACAAGAACAAGACAGCCACGGTAAGCAATACGGCAAAACCAACAAAGGCACAGGCGACAACGCAGGCAGAAACCACACAGGCGGCAACGGTTCCGACAACAGAAAGCGCACAGACAGCAGAAACCACGCAGGAGGCTGTAACCAAAGAACAGACAACAAAAAATACACAGAAGACAACGGCAGCGTCAAATTCAAGAACCACACAGGCGGCAACAAGACGAAGCACAACAACCCAGCAGACGACCGAGAGAACACAGAGCAGTACGAGCGCGGCAGCGTCTGATGACGGTGATGATTCGGGCAGCAGCGCAAGCGGGGAGGATACGACCGAACAGGTAACGGAAAGTCCGACCGAAGAACAGACAAGCAAAGAGGAAAAGACGACACAATATGAAACGCAGGCGCCGACATCCAAGCCGTCCATGGCACCGGCAAAGAGAGATTAACAAAATGATATATTGATTAAAATGGGAAGCCGCAGTCCGGAGCTTCCCATTTTTGTTCATTATTGCATAAATGGCAAAACTGTGCTATATTTACCAATATATGATTTTAACGTGGGGAAATATGTGGACATCGATACAGTAAAATCAGTTAAATTTTTTAAAATATACGGAGGTTGTGATGAAAGTAGTATTACTTGCAGGTGGATTTGGAACAAGAATTAGTGAGGAGAGCCATCTGAAACCAAAGCCGATGATTGAAATCGGAGGAAAGCCGATTTTATGGCACATTATGAAAGAATATTCCCATTATGGGTATAATGACTTTATCATCTGCTGCGGTTATAAGCAGTATGTGATTAAGGAGTGGTTTGCAGATTATGCGCTTCACAATTCGGATGTGACATTTGACTTTACACAGGGCGGTAAGATGACAGTTCACAATAACTTTTCAGAACCATGGAAGGTTACACTCGTTGATACCGGTTTAAATACCATGACAGGCGGACGTGTAAAGAGAATCCAGCCGTATGTCGGAGATGAAACCTTTATGCTCACTTACGGCGACGGTGTCTGTGATGTGAATATCAATGAACTGGTGAAGTTCCATCAGTCCCACGGCAAGATTGCAACGATGACATCTGTCAGTGTCGGACAGCGTTTCGGCGTACTTGATATTGATGAGAACAATACCATCCGTGCATTCCGCGAAAAGCAGGATTCTGACGGAAGCCGTATTAATGCGGGATATATGGTATTAGAACCGAAGATTTTTGATTTTATTGAAGGCGATTCCACAGTATTTGAAAAGGCACCGCTTGAAAAATGTGCCGAACTCGGAGAATTAAAGGCATACAACTACAATGGTTTTTGGCAGTGCATGGATACCAAGAGAGAAATGGAAAAATTAGAAGAACTCTGGCAGTCCGGCAAAGCACCTTGGAAGTCATGGGAATAAGGAGAACGACAATGGATTTGAGTTTTTATAAAGGCAAAAAAGTCCTGATTACAGGACACACAGGATTTAAAGGAAGCTGGCTTTGCAGAATCCTTGTAGGCGCAGGCGCACAGGTGACAGGCTATTCCCTGACACCGCCGACCGAGCCGAATCTTTTTTCAATGGCAGATGTCGAAGATAAAATGGAATCTGTCATTGGAGATATCCGTGATTTAGCACATTTAAAAGAAGTCTTTGAAAAGACCCAGCCGGAAATCGTACTGCACCTTGCGGCACAGCCGATTGTGCGCGATTCCTATAAAGACCCTGTATATACCTATGAAACCAATGTTATGGGAACGGTCAATATCTGTGAATGTGTACGTATCAATCCGTGTGTAAAGTCCTTTTTAAATGTCACAACGGATAAGGTTTACGAAAATAAGGAATGGGCATGGGGTTATCGTGAAAATGAACCGCTGGACGGATATGACCCGTATTCTAACAGTAAGTCCTGCTCAGAGCTGGTTACACACAGCTATATTAATTCATTCTTTAATGATATGCCGGTAGCCGTATCGACAGCAAGAGCCGGAAATGTTATCGGCGGCGGCGATTTTGCCAATGACAGAATCGTACCGGATTGTGTCCGTGCGGCATTAAAGAAAGAAGATATTATTGTAAGAAATCCACATTCCACAAGACCGTACCAGCATGTCTTAGAACCACTGGCAGCATACCTTTTAATTGCGATGAAGCAGTACGAAGACAAGTCTTATGCGGGATTTTATAATGTAGGACCGGATGAGAGTGACTGCATTACTACAGGCAATCTTGTGGATACATTCTGTGCAAAATGGGGCGAAGGTTTAAAGTGGGTCAACAAGTATGACGGCGGTCCTCATGAGGCTAACTTCTTAAAGCTGGACTGCTCAAAGTTAAAGACAACCTTTGGCTGGAAGCCGGTATGGAATTTTGATACAGCAATTGAAAAGAGCGTGGCGTGGTCTAAGGTCTATGCGGCAGGCGGAGATATTCCTGCATGTATGGACGCACAGATTGCGGAATTTTTTGATAAATAAAGACAAATCCGATGAACAACAGAAAGGAATTATAGAATGTTTGAAAATAAGAATGAATTAGAAGCAAGAGAAGAGATTTTATCCTTTGTAGATGAATACTGTAAAAAATATCATGCAAAAAAAGAATATCACGAAGGTGACAGAATTTCCTACGCAAGCCGTGTTTATGACAGTGCAGAAATGAAGAATCTTGTGAATTCCGCACTGGAATTCTGGCTGACAGCAGGTCACTACACAGATGAATTTGAAAAGAAATTCGGTGAATACTTAAATGTAAAGTATGTATCGGTTGTAAACTCCGGTTCATCTGCCAACTTAAACGCATTTATGGCACTGACTTCTCCGCTGTTAGGTGACAGAAGAATTAAAAGAGGGGACGAGGTTATCACGGTTGCAGCAGGTTTCCCGACAACTGTAACACCGGCAATCCAGTACGGTGCAGTACCGGTATTTGTGGATGTAACGATTCCTCAGTACAATATTGATGTTACAAAGTTAGAAGAAGCATACAGCGAAAAGACAAAGGCTGTCATGATTGCACATACACTCGGTAATCCGTTTGATTTAACTGCCGTAAAGGATTTCTGCGATAAGCACAACTTATGGCTTGTTGAAGATAACTGTGATGCACTCGGTTCTAAGTATAACTATAAGGGCGAAGAAAAGTTTACAGGTACAGTCGGTGACATCGGAACATCCAGCTTTTATCCGCCACATCACATGACAATGGGCGAAGGCGGTGCTGTTTATACAAACAACCCACTGTTAAATAAGTGTATCCGTTCTTTCCGTGACTGGGGACGTGACTGTGTCTGCCCGTCCGGCAGGGACAACCTGTGCGGACACCGTTTTGACAAGCAGTACGGTGAACTTCCGTTAGGATATGACCACAAGTATGTATATTCTCATTTCGGATATAACTTAAAGGCAACCGATATGCAGGCAGCAGTCGGCTGTGCACAGCTTGAAAAATTCCCTTCTTTCGTAGAAAGAAGAAGACATAACTTCGACCGTTTAAGAGCGGCACTCGAAGGTATTCAGGATAAGGTAATTTTACCGGTACCGTGTGAAGGTTCACGTCCAAGCTGGTTTGGTTTCTTAATTACGGTAAAAGAAGGCATTGACAGAAAGAAAGTTGTTGAATACATTGAAAACCACGGTGTACAGACAAGAAATCTGTTTGCGGGCAACTTAATCAAGCACCCATGCTTTGACGAAATGCGTGCAACAGGAGAAGGTTTCCGTGTAGTCGGCGGATTAGACAACACAGACCGTATTATGAACGATACGTTCTGGGTAGGTGTATATCCGGGCATGACAGACGAAATGATTGACTATATGGCAAAGACCATTACGGAGGCTGTAAACCAGTAAACAATGAGTGAAAAAAACAAGGCACTGATAAACCAGATCATCCGCTTTGGGCTGGTCGGCATATCCAATACGATTGTATCCTATGTTATTTATGCCGTAGCGTTTGCACTGACAGATAATTATTTTCTTGCAAATGTGTTAAGCTGGCTGTTAAGCGTTCTGCACGCTTACATCTGGCAGAATGTATTTGTATTTAAAGAAGATAAAAATGCACAAAAGAGAGTCTGGTGGAAGGTTCTTTTAAAGACGTATGCAGCATACGCATTTACCGGGCTGCTGCTCAACAACCTTTTGCTGTGGCTGTGGGTGGACGTCATTGACATTTCAAGATTCTGTACAGGAATTGCCAATGGGCTTACGGGAATCGGCATTGTTCTGACGGACAGGGAGCTTTCAGGATATCTGGGACCGGTGCTGAATATGTTTGTCACGATACCGGTGAATTTTGTAATGAATAAATTCTGGGCATACCGCCAAAAGGAGTAAGTATGAAAGTAAAATTATCGTCATATGTTTCACAGTTTCTTGTAGATCACGGCATTACCCATGCCTTTACCGTTACAGGCGGTGGTGCAATGCACTTAAATGACAGTCTGGGACATCAGGAAGGACTGACCTGTGTATACAATCATCATGAACAGGCATGTGCAATTGCGGCAGAAAGCTATGCAAGAATTCATAATAAGATTGCAGCACTTTGTGTTACAACGGGACCGGGCGGTACAAATGCAATGACCGGTGTTGTCGGAGGCTTTCTGGATTCGATTCCGATGCTTGTTATTTCCGGTCAGGTGCGTTTTGACACGACAGCCAGAAGTACGGGACTTGCGCTCCGCGCCATGGGCGACCAGGAATTTGATATTACAAAGTCAGCGGCAGCGATGACAAAATATGCCGAAATGGTGACAGATCCGAAGCGTATCCGTTACTGTCTTGAAAAGGCATATTATATTGCAACGACTGGCAGACCGGGTCCGTGCTGGATTGATATTCCGGTGAATTTTCAGGGAAGCTATATCGAAACGGAAGAACTGGAAGGGTTTGACCCGGCAGAATATGAAGCGGAGCAGGCACCGGCAATTCCCGATGAAACGGTTGACCTTATTCTCGATAAAATCCGCAGTGCAAAGCGTCCGGTATTTTATGCGGGAAACGGTATCCGCATTTCCGGCGGATATGAAGATTTCCGCAAAGTTGTGGAACTGCTTGGCATTCCGGTAGCGACGGGCTGGGACAGCATTGATGCCATTGAAGACGAACACCCGCTGTATGTGGGACGCGGCGGCATTATGGGTGACCGCGCCGGTAACTTTGCCGTACAGAACGCGGACTTAGTCTTTGCATGCGGCAACCGTTTAAGTATCCGTCAGGTGGGCTATAACTGGAAGACATGGGCAAGAGAAGCCTATGTCATTGTCAATGATGTGGATGAAGCTGAGTTAAAGAAGCCGACCCTGCATGTGGATTTACCGGTATGGGGCGATGCAAAGGAACTGCTTGCAAAAATGGTTTCACGTCTTGAGGCAGAACAGGCAGCCGGAAATACACCGTTATTTAAAGAGAGCAGCTGGGTAGAAAGATGTCAGGAATGGAAGGCAAAGTATCCGGTTGTACAGAAAAAACATTATGAAGACACGAAGCATACCAATGTGTATGCGTTTATTAAAGAATTAAGCAGCCGTCTGTCAGAAGGACAGGTGACGGTTGTCGGCAACGGCTCAGCATGTGTAGTCGGAAGCCACGCTTATGTCATTAAAAAAGGACAGCGCTTTATTATCAACTCTGCGATTGCTTCCATGGGATATGACCTTCCGGCAGCAATCGGTGCGGTAGTTGCAGAACACGGCAATCTTGCATTAAACAGAGAAGCGTTAAAGCATGACGATATTAAAGATGTGATTTTAGTCACAGGGGACGGCAGTATCCAGATGAATATTCAGGAATTACAGACGATTATCCATCATCAGATGCCGGTAAAGATATTTGTAATCAATAATCAGGGGTATCATTCAATCCGTCAGACACAGACGAATCTGTTTGAGAAGCATTTTGTCGGTATCGGACCGGAAAGCGGCGATTTAAGCTTCCCGGATATGGGCAAATTAGCGCCGGCTTACGGTTATCCGTTCTTTAGATGTGAAACCAATGCACAGCTTGATGAAATCATTTCAAAGGTGCTGGCAGTTAAAGGACCGGCAATCTGTGAGATTATGGTGTCTACCGAACAGAAATTTGAACCGAAGTCAGCGACAAAGCGGTTAGAAGACGGTACACTCGTATCGCCGCCGCTGGAAGACTTAGCACCGTTCCTTGACAGGGATGAATTTTACAGTAATATGATTATAAAGCCGATTTCATAAGGGAGAAGAAATTGAAACGAGCAGTTATTACGGGACCGACCGGTGCAATTGGAACAGCACTGATTGCAGAACTAATAAGCCACGGAATTGAAGTGGAAGCAGTTGTAAGACCGGATTCCAGAAGAACAGATAATATTCCAAAGTCACCGCTGGTACACATTGTGCCGTGTGATTTAAAAGAATTAAAAACATTGCATGAAAAGATAGAACACGCAGACGTATTTTACCACTTTGGCTGGGACGGGACGTTTGGCAACAGCCGTAACAACGCTTACGGACAGCTTGAAAATGTCCGTTATGCGTTAGATGCCGTAGAAGCTGCCGCTGCACTGGGCTGTACGACATTTGTCGGCGCCGGCTCACAGGCAGAATACGGACGGGTGGAAGGCAGCTTAAATGCGTCTACACCGGCATTTCCCGAAAACGGCTACGGGATTGCAAAGCTCTGTACAGGTCAGATGACAAAAATCCTTTGTGAACAGAAGGGAATCCGCCATATCTGGACAAGGATCCTCAGCATTTACGGACCGTTTGATGGGGCAAAGACAATGGTTATGAGTACGATTGTCAGCCTCCTGAAAGGCGGGCGGCCGCAGTGTACCGCAGGAGAACAGATGTGGGATTACCTTTACAGCGCGGATGCAGGATATGCCATGTATCTTCTCGGAGAGAAAGGCGTGTCCGGTAAGACTTACTGTATCGGCGGTGGAACGGCAAGACCGCTTCGGGAATACATCGAAGCAATCCGTGATGCGGCAGCACCGGGGGCAGAGATTGGATTTGGAGAAATTCCTTATCAGGAAAAGCAGGTGATGTATCTGTGCGCAGATATTTCCGATCTGGAAAAAGACACAGGCTTTGCGCCGCGTGTAACGTTTGCGGAGGGAATTGAAAAAACCGTAGACTGGTGCAGGAAGAATTACGTATAAAGGAATAGAAGCGATGAAAAAGATTAGTATTATGGTGCCATGCTATAACGAGGAAGAAAATGTGGTTCCGTTAAGCGAGGCATTGATTGCGATGTTTGAAAAAGACCTCCCGCAGTATGATTATGAAATTTTGTTTATTGATAACGATTCAAGAGATACAACAAGGGTGAAGTTAAGAGCACTCTGTGAGAATAACAAAAAAATCAAAGCGATTTTTAATGCAAAGAATTTCGGTCAGTTTAATTCACCGTATTACGGCATTTTACAGACCGAGGGTGACTGTACGATTCCAGTTTGTGCGGATTTCCAGGACCCGATTGATGTTATTCCGCGGCTTGTTGCAGAGTGGGAAAAAGGATATAAAATTGTCTGTGCGGTAAAGACCAGCAGTAAGGAAAATCCGGTGATGTATTTCCTGCGTTCCTGCTACTACAAGATGATTAAGAAAATGTCTTCCGTAGACCAGATTGAGCATTTTACGGGCTTTGGACTGTATGATAAAAGCTTTGTACAGGTTCTGCGCGATTTAAAGGACCCGATTCCGTTTATCCGTGGCATTGTCGGCGAGCTGGGCTTTAAGCGCACGGAGATTGAATATACACAGGCACAAAGACGTGCCGGCAAGACCCATAACAATTTTTATACGTTGTATGATGCGGCAATGCTAAGCTTTACGTCTTATACGAAAATCGGGCTGCGTATTGCAACCTTTTTAGGCGCTGCCTGCGCAGGACTCAGTGTCATTGTGGCAATTATTTATTTTATTCTGAAATTAATATACTGGAACAGATTCCAGGCAGGTATGGTTCCACTGATTATTTTAGTCAGCCTGACCAGTTCACTCCAGCTGTTCTTTATCGGACTGCTTGGGGAATATATTTTAAGCATGAACAAGCGTCTGATGAACAGACCGCTGGTAGTGGAAGAAGAACGACTCAATTTCAAACCGGAGAAGCCGGAACAGGAATAACGCTTTGAGCAGATTGGAGATTGTATGAAGTGTGTAATACTTGCCGGAGGCAGTGGTGACAGCCTTTGGCCGCTTTCAAGAAAAAATTATCCGAAGCAGTTTATGAATATTAAAGAGGGACGATCTTTATTGCAGGAAACGGTTGTCAGAAATATGCCGTTTTGCGATGAATTTATTATTGTGACAAAGGAAAGCTACCGCAATATTGTAAACGGTCAGATGAAAGCATTCCAGAGCCTCAAGTATCGTGTTGTACTTGAAGGCAGTCCAAAGGGAACCGCTGCGGCAATTATGCTTGGCAGCCAGTTCTGCAACCAGTCCGAACTGGTGTTTGTTGTGACGGCTGACAACCTGATTGAGGGGCAGGAATATAAGGATGCAATTATTCGGGCAAAGGAGCTTGCAAAACAGGGCAGTATTGTTGCACTTGGTGTAAAGCCGGCAAAGAAAAATTCCAATTTCGGATATCTGTTAAGAGATGAGGAAAATGTCCTTAAATTTATTGAAAAAATCCGTCTGGACGATGATGAGAGCTTTGGCTATGACGATGGATTTTTATGGAACAGCGGTATGTTTTTATACCGTGCAGGGGATTTAATCAATGCGGCGAGGGCAATTTGTCCGGAACTCTATGATACCTGCCGGATGGCAAAGCGGAAGGTTGCAGCAATCCGCCGTACCGTGCGTTTTTCGCAGAAGGTCATGAAAGACATTCCACAAGGCAGTATTGAGCGCCTGATTTTTGAAAAGTTAAAGGATATGAAGGTCGTGGAAACGGCATTCCGCTGGAAAGATGTCGGGAATGTCTGCGACTTAGATGAAAATTCAAGTGTATCCCACAGCGAAAATGTCTTAAAAAACCACTGTGAAGATGTAATGGTTATTAACAGTGCAGACAGACAGCTTGTGGTGACAAATGATATTCAGGATGTTGTTGTTGTAAATACCGAAGATGCCGTTTACGTATCTTCCAAGGAACGCGTTGATGACATTAAAAATATCATTTCCGAGAATAAAGAAAAGTATGAAAATTACTTTGATTATAACCGGATTTCTTACAGAGAATGGGGAATCCATGAACTGCTTAATGCCTCAGACGGTTACAAGGTCAAAAAGGTAACGGTATTTCCGGGCATGAGCATGAATCTGCATCAGCATGAAATGCGCAGTGAGCATTGGTCTGTTGTAGAAGGAACGGCAACGATTACATTAGGAACGGAAACAAAAGATTACCATAAGTATGAAAGCGTTTTTGTCCCGATTGGCATGAAGCATAAGGTTGCCAATAAAACCGATAAAAATGTAGTCATTATCGAAGTCGGTATCGGTGAAATCTTATCCGAAAGCGATATGGTAAAGATATACAGTCAGGAAAGTGACGGAACGGCAGAGGACAATTATGTCAAAGCTGCTAACGAGCCGGTTGTCAAGTTAGATCCGGCGTTTAAGGATAATCTGTGGGGCGGCACAAAGCTTCGCACGGTATTCGGTAAAAAGTGTGATTATGACGTTATCGGCGAAAGCTGGGAGCTTTCCGCACACCCGGACGGACAGAGCAGAATTGCAGACGGCAGATATAAGGGCATGCTCTTTAATGACTATCTGTCCATTATCGGAAAAGAGGCGCTTGGCTGGAAGTGTCAGGCACAGGATCGTTTTCCGGTACTGATTAAATTTATTGATGCAAAGCAGGCATTATCAATCCAGATTCATCCTGATGATGAATATGCACTGGAAAATGAAGGCGAATACGGAAAGAACGAGATGTGGTATGTCATTGACTGTGAGCCGGGTGCATACCTTTACTGCGGACTTTCAAAGGACGTATCCAAAGAGGAGATTGAAGAACGTATTGCGAACAATACGATTACAGAGGTGTTAAACCGCATAGATGTAAAGCCGGGCGATGTCGTTATGGTAAAAGCAGGAACAATCCATGCGATTGGTGCGGGCATTTTAATCTGTGAAATCCAGCAGAATTCCAACAGTACATACCGCATGTACGATTACGACAGAAGGGATAAGTTCGGCAATCCGCGTGAACTGCACGTTGCAAAGGCACTGGACGTTGTCGATACCAAAGCCTATGTCAAGGATGAAAACTGCGAAGTGATTCTGGAGAAAAACGATGCCTATACACTGGAACGTCTGGTACAGTGCAAGTATTTTGAATGCCTGAAATATGACATTTATTCAGAAGTCAAAATCGGCATGGATGAAACATCTTTCCTGTCTGTTTTATTTATTTCCGGTGAGGGAACCATTGAAACGGATGACGGCAATAAGACGATGCCGTACAAGGCAGGCGAAAGCTTCTTTATCAGCGCTGGCAAGCGTTCGGTTGTAATAAAGGGAACAGGAACCTGTATCGTTACGCATGTTTAAAATGAAAACTATAAAAGCAAAAGCACACAGGTGTTAAAAATGATGAAAAAAAAGAGCGTAAAAGCAGCATTTTATGCTGGGGCGGTAATACTTGCCTGTTTTTACCTGTTGGTATTGTGGTGGGGTAAAAATCCGGACGTAGGACTGGAATACAGAATGTATTATCTGACCCATGAGCTTTCTGACTGGCCGGGCTACGGAAAACTGTCCTATGAACCGGGAACGACAGAATATTGTACGACACTCAAAGATAAAGACGGAAATGAGCGCAGTATCAATGTATGCCGCCGCAAGGGAAAAGGCTGGAAGGAAGACCAGTACGAGGGCAGTACAAACAGCGGAAAGGACGCATATCTTTACTATGTGTTAAACCGCACGGCAGAGAATGCCTCCTATCAGTGTGAAGTCACGGAGTTTGCGGGAAACGGCAGGGTCGAAGTTTACTGCAACGACAGAAAAATCGGAGAAATACAGGGTACAGGAACATTTACATTTGAAATCGGAAAACTTGAGGAAAAGGAATGTGACACGATTCATTTTGTGGCAGATAATGTGACATTCTGTTTGTGGAGCAGTGCCATTCTTTAAAATAAAGGAGTTATATGAAAGAGAAAGTGAACGTTTTGGCAAAGAAATTAAAGCCATACAGTATCCCGGGGGCGATTACCCTGGCAGTTGTATTAATTACGCTGATTTTAAAAGGAATCTGGCCGTTTGGCGGAAACCGGATTGATTATTTTGACAATATGCAGCAGGTCGCGCCGCTGTATGCACATCTGTGGGATTTCATGCACGGAAAGGCATCGCTGTGGTTTGACTGGTATACGGGACTCGGAACGAATGTATCCATGAGTATTTCAGCCTTTTCAATGTTAAGTCCTTTTAATCTGCTGTTATATTTAGTCCCGAGAAACCTCATTTTAGAGAGCATTTCCATACTGACGGCAGTAAAAATGGTATTTATGTCCGTTGCAATGTATGCATTGCTCAATCACAAATTCCCGAAGCTGCTCTATCCGGTAAAGACAGCGTTTGCCGTGATGTATTCGCTGTGTGGATATGTCATTTTATACGGCTCCTGCTTTACACCGTGGATGGACATTGTTGCACTGTTCCCGTTGCTGATGCTGGCGCTGGACAGACTGCTGACAACGGGAAAGAAGCTGTTTTACATCTTTATGGTAGCATTAAGCTTTATCATTAATTACTATTTAAGCGCAATGGCGCTTATTTACGTATTTTTAGTCAGCGGTGTCTATATTTTACTGCTGTGTGAGCGCAAAGCATGGAAAAAGCACGCATGGAATTTAGGAATCGGTACGGCGGCGGGCATGGGACTGTCCTGCTTTGTATTAATTCCGGTATTTATGCAGTTATCCGGTTCACAGAGAGGAAATGCGGGCGGCAGTATTGTATCGCAGTACCTTGGCTGGATTAAGGGTGCGATTGTCACAGACGGCTCTATGGCGGCATTCCAGCGTTATATGATGCTGTACGGATTAAGCTTTGTGCTTGCCGTGATTCTTATCGGGTTAAAGAAATATAAAGAAGATAAAAAAATGTGCCGTGTCATGGCGTGCCTGCTTGGAATTGCCCTGCTTCCGATGTTTGTGGAAGGCATCAATTTAATGTGGCACTTCGGCTCTTACAACGGCTATACATTAAGAAACGGTTTCCTGATTGCATTTACACTGCTTTGCATGGGCGCGTATTATGCACAGAAAATGTTTGCGGATATGCCGCTTGAGAAGAAGTATATCAAACGTAAGATTGTGATTGCGGCGGTAATGTGCCTGGTATATGTAGCCGGTTATCTGCTGATTCCGCAGAATAACGAGATTCTTGCGACAATCTTTTTTGTGGCAGTCTTTATCACGATGTTTATCGTTTATTTAAGAAAGCTCAAAGAAGAAAAGGACGAATTTAACGTCAAATCCGTGCTTGCCGTGATTGCGGTGGAAGTTTTCTTAGGGGCATTTGCACTGATTGGTCCGCCGAAGTTTTATACCTATGAAGCGTACCAGGTCGGTGATTATGTGCAGTATGCCAATGAAGCCTATGAAGCACTTGATATTGAAGAATCGGCAACAGACCGTATTGTCAATCCGGATATCAGCCTGAATGCCAATTATCCGCTGATACTGCGCCGTGGCGCACTGTCAAGCTTTACGGCGGCATTAGAGAGTGACACACAGACTTTTGCAAAAAACTGGGGATATTCAAAATATTTTCTGTGGCTGTTAGATTCCGGCGGAACCGTCTTTACGAATGCACTGTTTCATGTAACGGAGGCCGTCAATCAGAATGACTTGGACCCGGCGCTGTATACACTGGAAAAAAGTTATGCAGATTACGACATAGACAGTAAAGAAGCACCGCAGGAAGGATATAAATTATATTCTGCCAATTACCGGCTTCCGTTTGCAATGACCGTAGCGTCATCTTTTGCATCAGAAGACTTGGGCGTGGACTGGGTTGACTTACATAATAAGTTCTATACGGCACTTTCGGGAGATAAGGAACCGCTGGTAAAGGGTATGTCGTATTCTGTAAAAAAGAGTGATACAGTACTGGAATATAATACACAGACAAGCGGCAATGCAGCAGTGTATTTAAAGATTGTGGATATCAATAACCGCAACAGTGATGCCAATGCATCATGGCTGATCAGCTCCATGCATGTCTATGTCAATGACAAAGAAGTGCCGGTGCCGACACTGGGTGATGTGGAAAATACAGCGTACTTTACGGATTATAACAACAATCTGCTGTATCTGGGCTGTTTTGACAATGAGAGTATCGATATCCGTATTGAATACGATGACCCTTGGTATTTAAAAGTCAGCGAAGTCAGCTTTGCACAGCTGGATATGGATAAGATGGAGAAGTTGTGCAGAGCGTATGAAAATACAAAATGCGATGTATCTTATACCAATGATTCACTGACTGTTAAGCTTGACGGTTCGGCAACGAAAAATTATGCGTTGATACCGGTGGTTTACAGCAAAAACTGGAAAGTCAGCGTCAACGGGCAGCAGGTGCAGGCAAAAGAAATCGCAGGACTTTTTACAGGGGTAAAGATTCACTCCGGTGAAAATACAATTACCATGGAATTTGAACCACAGGGCAGAAAAGAAGGACTGCTGATTACGCTTGCTACACTTTTAATACTGGTTGTATGCCTTGTCATTGACCACTTTAAGAAAATCAATGTTCCGGCATGGATTCAGTATTGTGCGGTATTTGTATGGCTTCAGCTGCTCAATGCAGTAGTCGTTGCAATGTTTTTAATACCGGTGATTGCTGCAGTTCCGGCATTTCTGTACCAGATTATATTAAAAATTATGCAGATTTTATAATAAAATGGGGCGGCATCCAATCGTGATAGGCGTCCCATTTTTGATTTTGGGCAAGAACAAATATCCCTGATGGCAGATGGGAAACCGCCTGCGCGAAATTCTTATCACAGCTTTGCGGCAAAACCGCTTAGAAATGAGGTAAATATGGAAAGACTGGCTAAAATATATAGAGAAAACGAAAATTTCCGGCTGATTTTAAAACTGTTTTTTATACTGCTGATGTCCCGCCTGTTTATGCTGGTGCTGATGGTGATTTATAACGTGTATATGGGAACGGACCGTTCCATTGCATTTTTAATGAACCAGTGGGATGCCAAGCGGTACCAGTTTATGATTGATAACGGATATACATTTCCGCTGGATACGGACCCACAGGCAAACTGGGCATTTTTCCCGATGTATGTGATGGTCTGCCGGTTTGTGAAAATGCTGACCTTCGGTGTAATGGACACGTACTGGGTCGGTATGACGGTATCAACGGTATGTATTTTTATCGCTGCATTTACAGCAGTTAAATATATGAGTCTGGTGCGTGGTGGCAGGAGTGAAGACTATCTTTTGATTCCGCTTCTGATGTTTGCAGGTCCCTATTCTTTTTACTTTGGTTCTGTGTATACAGAAGCGATGTTTGTGCTGTTTATTGCGCTGTTTTTCTATGCGGCAGCTAAAAAAAAGTACTTGTGGGCAGGGTTTGCCGCTGCATTTGCCAGTGCGACAAGAATTGTAGGCTGCCTGCTTGTATTTGCGCTGATTGTGGAAATGTATCTGGATTTGACGGCGGACGGTGGAAAACTTATCACATGGGCAAAAATCAAAAGCTTCATCGTGCAGATGTTGAAACTGCCGGAACACATTTTTGCGGTTATGCTGTGTCCGTTCGGTGCATTCTGCTATATGACCTTCCTGCGCTTTTTCTGTGGCGATGTGTGGGCTTATAAAAACGTGCAGATTGCATGGCGTGAAGATACGTATTTTCCGGTTGTGGGCGTTTTATGGAAAGCGTGCACCGGACAGATTGAACCGCGATATACCTATATGGGATGGTTTTGTATCGGTATTTTTGCAGTGTATGGATATATGCTTTACCGGAAATATTATTCCATGGCGGTGTTCGGAATCATTTCCCTGCTTGTGCCGCTGACCTCCCATGTCATGAGCACCTGCCGCTTTACAGTGGGCAGCTTTGTCGTATATATGGGCGTTTATGAGATTTTAAAGAGCGTACGTCCGAAAATACGCACGGCAATTCTGATATTTTTTGCATTTGCACAGATATGGCTGCTGTTTATGTGGTATAATTCAGACTGTTGGTTAATGTAAATAGAAAAGAGGGATATTTGTGAAAGTAAGAAAGAAAATTGTTGTCTGTTTTTCCGTAACGGTTTTTGTGGTACTGCTGATTGCTTCAGAGGTTCTGGTACATGGCGGTACAGTACAGACAACACCGGCACGATTACAAAAGATATCCAAAAATATATGGGACATTGTGGAAAATGATAATGAAATTGCAGGCGGTTCGTCAATGCAGACGGAAAATCAGAAACCACATGAAACCAGAAAAAGAACCATCACAGCGGAAACTGTACCGTATGATGGTGTAAAGAGAAGTATTTCCTGCTGGGGTGACAGTATGATGTACGGCTGCGCGACTACACCGGGGTTTATTACGCTGGACGGCATTACAACAAATATCAGCTATGCCACGGCACCGGATATGCTTTCGCAGTTTACGGGGCTGAAAACATACAACCTTGGTGTCAACGGAGAAACGTCAAAAGAAATTGCGACCCGTGCAGGCGGTCTTACCATGGTGGTTGACCGTGATATTGTCATTGACGGGACAGGCATTGCTGAATTTAAGCTGCAGTCTTTATATGACGGGGATAATGTTTATATGGAAGATTACAGCGGTTATAATTTTCAGTCAGACCAGACCAATATCTGTGTGATTAACGGCGAAAAATATTATGTAACCAATTCTTATGACGGTGAAAGCCAGATTTTATACGGCACAGATGTGAATATTAAAGAAGGCACACCGGTTTATACACTGGCGGCGGTGGAGCGTAAAGATGACATTCTTGTGCTGGAAATCGGCAGTAACGCAGGCTGGTATAATGACTATGATGAATTAATTGCGCAGTATGATTCCATTTTGGAAGGTACAGGCTGTAAATATTATATTATTGTCGGTGATACCGATGACCCGGAACTGTCCGTGGATATGAATAAAATTTATATCGGCATGGGCGAAACACCGTGGGAGCAGGCATTATCCAAAGCATACGGGGATCATTTTATCAACATGCGGCTCTATATGATTCAGAATGGATTAAGTGACTGCGGACTGGAAGCAACCGATGAAGATCTTGACGGCTTTACAAGAGGTGAGATTTCACAACAGCTCAGGGCAGACTGGACACATTTTAATGCGTATGGCTACTATGCCAAGGCAAAGGGAATTTATGAAAAAGGTGTCGAACTCGGATACTGGGGCGGACAATAAAATAAGAAATTTATGTGAAAAACTTGTCAGATTGTAATAAAGGTATTATAATACACAAGTCGAAACATCGAAAAATAAAAACACATCAGGATAGATTTGAAGGAGAAAATTATGTTATCAGTAGTGGTACCAACATTTAATGAAGGAAAGAATATCAGAAATCTTGTAACACAGATTGATGATGCATTAAAAGGAATTCCTTATGAAATCGTTTTTGTAGACGACAGTAAAGATGATACACCACAGGTTATTATGGAAGTTGCAAAGGATTTTCCGGCTGTACGCATGGAACACAGAACCGGTGAAACAGGACTGGCAACTGCCGTATTAAAAGGATTTTCCCTTGCAAAGGGCGAATATATGGCATGCATGGATGCGGATTTACAGCATCCGCCAATCGTTTTAAAATATATGTATAAGGCAATGGAAAGCGGTGCAGACTTCTGTATTCCGAGCCGTCTGATTCCGGGCGGCGATGACGGCGGACTCAACTGGTACAGAAAGTTTGTATCCGGTACAGCCCGTAAAATTGGTCAGTTTATGTTACCGTGCCTGCGAAAGATTTCAGACCCGACAAGCGGTCTGTTCATGTTCCGCCGCGAGGTTATTGAAAATGCCGACTTACAGCCGATTGGATGGAAGATTATGGTGGAAGTTCTTGCAATGGGTACATACAAGAAGGTTGTAGAGATTCCGTACAAGTTCCAGCAGAGAACCGAAGGTGAATCCAAGTTATCAGGTAAAGTAACGATGGAATACTTAAAGCAGTTAAAGAATTTAAGAAAGCGTTACAATAAGGCAAATCATTATGAAGTAGACATATGGTCTACAGAGAAGATGATGGCAGAATAAAAGCTTCCTTGGATATAACACCATTTCACCGTGTTACTTAACGGCAGCCTTGAACATGCCCCAACCTCAACGTGTTACTTGACAGTAGCCATGAACATGACCCCACCTCAACGTGTTACTTAACTTCGGTAGTGTCATGTTCATGGCTGTGAGAGTGTGGGTGAGCGGATATTGGGGCGTGTTTCTGGCGTAAAGGATTGCACAATTGGAAATTTCCAATGTGCGGCGGATTTCGTTAATATCCATGCGGGCGGCAATACAAAGACAGAGAATTTTATCCCGTCCCGGATTTGCTTTTGTGCCGTTATGCCGCATTTTCATTTCCCTGATTCTTTTCTTCAAGGAAAATCTTTCTTGAAACAAAGTTCCATACCATAACAATCGCCGTTGCCACGATTTTTGAAACCAGGTAGTAGTAGGTCGGGATAAACGGAGATAAGATACCGTTTAAAATCCACATGATACCATCGTTGATACCAAGACCGATAACGCTTAATACGATAAAAATAATAAACTGGGTCTGTTTGGACTGGTCAGCTCTGCCTACAAATACATATTTCATGCTGGCAAGATAGTTAAAAATAACGGATACCGTAAAGGAAATCGTTGCCGCAATGATTGAATCCATATGTAAGAACTGAACCAGCACAAAAAGCACGGCATAGTCAATGACAAAAGCGATTGCACCGACAATTCCGAACTTTACAATCTGCTCGAATAATTTTTTCATGTAATCTCCATTCCGCAGGCATTTTATGCCGCATTTTTGCTATATGTGATACTCTACCATATTAAACGTGAAAATTTAAATAGTCAAGCGGCTTTTTCCCATTAATCCGTTGTGCAATGTCTGTAAATGTGCTAAAATCAGCAAAGCGGGGAATGTTTTTTAGCAAAAGGAATTTAATAAAAACGGAGAAGAAAAAATGTCGTTTATTTCAGCAGGATTTTTTATGGCGATGGCGCTGACGGCGTGCCTGTATTATCTGATTCCGAAAAAATACCAGTGGGAGTTGCTGCTTTTTGTCAGCTTCGGCTTTTATGCCACTTACGGAATCCGCTATATGGGCTATATTTTGTTTACGATTATTACAAGCTACTGTATTACAAGGCTGATGGCTGCACAGAAAGAAAAGCTTATGCGGCGCAGATGGCTGATATTCGGGCTGGTTTCCAATTTCGGAATTCTTGTCTTTTTAAAGTATGTCAATTTTACAATACTGAATCTGACTTCATTGTTTTCGGTATTTCATCAGGCATTTCCGCTTGGAAAGCTTTCAATTGTGATGCCGCTTGGAATTTCTTTTTATACATTCCAGACAATGAGTTACGTGATAGATGTTTATCAGAAAAAATATGAACCGGAAACCAATATTTTCCGGCTGGCGCTGTTTACGGCATATCTGCCGCAGCTTTTACAGGGACCGATTGGACGTTATGACCGCCTTGCACCGCAGCTGTTTGAGCCGCACGATTTTAATCTGAAAAATATTGAGTACGGCGCACAGCGGATTGCATGGGGACTGGCAAAAAAGCTGATTTTAGCAGACCGCGCATACGTCTTTTCAAAAGCTGTATTTGCCGACTTGAATACATATTCGGGCATGTATGTGATTGTGGCACTGCTCACATTCTCCATTTATGAATACTGCGATTTTTCCGGCGGTATTGATGTGGTTATTGGTGTTTCCGAACTGTTTGGAATCCGTCTGGACGAGAACTTCCGCCAGCCGTATTTTTCAAAATCAATCGGGGAATTCTGGCGCAGATGGCATATTACCCTGGGAACGTGGATGAAAGATTACATTTTTTATCCATTTTCCATTTCTAAAAAAATGCTGGCATTCGGTAAGAAAGCTAAGAAAATTTTTGGTAAAAAGACCGGTAAGATTCTGCCGATTTGTGCCGCCAATCTGCTGATTTTCTTTGTAGTCGGCGTATGGCACGGTGCGGCATGGAAGTATATTATTTACGGATTGTACAACGGACTGATTATTGCGGCAAGTAACCTGTTAAAGCCATATTACGCAAAATGGGCAGCAGTCTGTCATGTGAATACGGAAAGCCGGGGCTGGAAGACATTTCAGATATTCAGAACGTTTATTTTAGTCAATATCGGTTGGCTCTTTGATGCGTGTGCAACGGCGACAACTGCCTTTTATGCAATGCGCGCCGTATTTATCAATTTTAAAATCAGCATTTTAACAGACGGAAGTCTTTATAAGCTGGGACTGGTAAAAAGAGACTGGACGATTCTGATTGTGGCGACAATCATTTTGTTTATAAGCAGTGTGATGAAGGAAAAAGGGATGTCGCTGCGCGATTTCGTGGCGGAACGTCCGCTTGTTGTGCGCTGGGCAGTTTATCTGATATTGATATTTGCAACAGCACCGTTTGGCTATGTAAGCAGTTCAACGGAATTTATGTATGCACAGTTTTAGAAATGATTTAAAAGGAACGGAAAAATCATGAAAAAAAAGAAAAGTTTTACGTTGACGGCAGTCTTTGTGGCTTTGGTAGTGGTTTTAAATAATCTGCTGAATTTTATGCTCGTACAGCCGGGACTGACACGGGTTATGTTTCATGAACTTGAAACAACGAATCCGGGCTGTCTGGTGTTAGGAACATCGCACGGCAGTTATGGGATTGCAACCGATGAACTGGAGAGCGGGCTTGATGCCGGTGCCATGAATATGTGCATCGGCGGTGAGTATATGATTGATGCCTATTACACGTTACAGTATGCCATAAAAATAAGCAGTCCTAAGGTCGTCGTGCTGGATATTGATTACCAGTATCTGATTAACCGCCACGATGAGAGTATTTTGTTTCATCAGGTGTATAACGGCTATCCCGACAGTCTGTTAAAGGTTTCCTATTTCTTTAGCAGAATCGCAAAAGAGGAATACCGCGGGGCATTTTTAAAATGGACGAATTACTGGCAGTGTTATTACATGATTGATAAGACGGTGGCAAAGAAGCTGTCTGATGACTATAAGGAATATTCGCCCGATGTTGTCAGCATGGATAAAAATGATGTCTATGAAGGAAAGGGCTTTATTAATAAGTCAAAAAATGCGTCTAAAGCAAAGACAACGGTACTTGGCTGGGACGAAAGCCTTGTTGCACAGAGCGAATGTCAGTATATTGAAAAAATGGTAGAGCTGTGCAGAAAAAATGATATTCAGATTGTTTTTACGACGGTCACGCAGGACCCCAGAACCGTTGCGCAGTATGCAGAAAAATTTGCACAGGCGGATTCTTATATCAGAAACCTTGCACAGAAATTAAATGTGGAGTATTATAATTTTAATTACCTTACTTTTGAGGCTTTTGACAGGGAAGAAGGAGATTTCTGGGACAGAGAGGGACATATGTACGGAGATACGGCGAAACGTTTTACGAAAGTTTACGCCGAAGTTCTTAAAAAAGCTTTGGCCGGCAGTCTTAAAAAGTCAGATTACTTTGGAGAAGACTTAAAAGAGATTTACAAGGACGTAGTGCCTTATGAATAAAACCGGAAGGTGAAAAATTTACATCAGAATGCCGAAACGGGCAGAATGGAGGATTTATGTCAATTTTAGTAACAGGTGGAGCAGGTTACATCGGAAGCCATACAGTTGTAGAATTACAGAACGCAGGATATGAGGTTGTTGTTGTGGATAACCTTGTCAATTCCAGCAGGGAAGCGTTAAAGAGAGTAGAAAAGATTACGGGAAAGCCGGTAACATTTTACGAAGCAGACATTAATGATAAAGAAGCACTGGAAAAGATTTTTGCACAGGAAAAAATTGAATCCTGCATTCATTTTGCCGGTTTAAAGGCAGTTGGTGAGTCAGTAGCCAAGCCTCTTGAATATTATATGAATAACATTTCAGGTTCACTGGTGCTGTTTGATGTCATGAGAAATCACGGCGTAAAAAATATCATTTTCTCATCTTCAGCAACTGTATACGGCGATCCGGCATTTGTACCGATTACAGAAGAATGCCCGAAGGGACAGATTACCAATCCATACGGTCAGACAAAGGGCATGTTAGAGCAGATTTTAACGGATATCCAGAAGGCAGACCCGGAATGGAATGTCATTTTACTGCGTTATTTCAACCCGATTGGTGCACATGAGAGCGGAACAATCGGTGAAAATCCGAACGGTATTCCAAACAATCTGATGCCGTATATTACACAGGTTGCTGTCGGCAAGTTAAAGTGCCTCGGTGTTTTTGGCAACGATTACGATACACCGGACGGAACAGGCGTAAGAGATTATATCCACGTTGTAGACCTTGCCCTCGGACATGTTAAAGCAATTGAAAAATTACAGGAAAATCCGGGCTTAAAGATTTACAACCTCGGTACGGGACACGGTTATTCCGTACTGGATATTGTCAAGAACTTTGAAGCCGCTTCCGGCGTGCATATTCCTTACGAAATCAAGCCGCGCCGTGCAGGTGATATTGCAACCTGCTACTGCGATGCAAGCAAGGCATATAAGGAAATGGGCTGGAAGGCAGAGCGTGATTTAAAGAAGATGTGTGCCGATTCATGGAACTGGCAGAAAAACAATCCAAACGGATACCAGGCATAGTTAAAAAATCCTTAAAAATAAAGAATGGAGTGCAGTTAAAATGGGTAAATATTTTGGCACAGACGGTTTCCGCGGGGAAGCCAATGTCAATCTTACAGTAGAACATGCCTATAAAGTCGGCAGATTTTTAGGCTGGTATTATGGAAAGAACCACGAGGATGGAAAAGCAAAGGTTGTTATCGGAAAAGATACCAGAAGAAGCAGCTATATGTTTGAATATTCACTGGTTGCGGGACTTACGGCATCCGGTGCAGATGCGTATCTTTTACATGTAACAACGACACCGAGCGTATCATATGTGGTGCGGACAGAAGATTTTGACTGCGGTATCATGATTTCCGCAAGCCACAACCCATTTTACGACAACGGCATTAAGCTGATTAATGACAAGGGCGAAAAAATGCGCGAAGATGTCATTGATGAGATTGAAAAGTATTTAGATGGCGATATGGCGGAGCTTCCTTTTGCGACAAAGGAAAAAATCGGCTGTACCGTGGATTATACGGCAGGCAGAAACCGCTACATGGGGTATCTGATGAGCCTTGCAATTTACTCCTTTAAGGGAACGCGTATCGGTCTGGATGCCGCAAACGGAAGTGCATGGACACTTGCCAAGGGCATTTTTGATGCGCTGGGCGCAAAGACATACGTGATTCATGCAGAACCGGACGGAACCAATATCAATAACAACTGCGGTTCTACGCATATTGAAAGCCTGCAGGAGCTGGTACTTAGGGAACACTTAGATGCCGGATTTGCATTTGACGGAGATGCAGACCGTTGTCTGTGTGTGGATGAAAAGGGAAATGTGATTACAGGCGACCATATTTTATATATCTATGGCTGTTATATGAAAGAAAGAGGAAAGCTTGTCGATAATAAAGTCGTTACAACGGTCATGTCCAATTTCGGGCTGTACAAGGCTTTTGATGCAGTCGGCATCGACTATGAAAAGACCAAGGTCGGTGATAAGTATGTATATGAATGTATGTCAAAGAACGGCTACCGTCTGGGTGGTGAGCAGTCCGGTCATATCATTTTCAGCAAATATGCGACAACCGGTGACGGTATTATCACGGCATTGAAGATGATGGAAGTCATGCTGGCAAAGAAAAAGCCGTTAAGTCAGCTTGCCGAGCCGCTTGCAATTTATCCGCAGGTATTAAAAAATGTGCGTGTAACCGATAAGACACAGGCACAAAATGATGCCGATGTACGCGCAATGGTAGAGCGCGCAGCCAGGGAACTGGGCACAGACGGCAGAATCTTAGTCCGTGAAAGCGGAACAGAGCCGCTGGTGCGTGTCATGGTAGAAGCAGGTAATGTCGAAACCTGTGAAAAATACGTTGATGCAGTAATTGACGTTATTCGTAGCAAAGGGTATGTGATTGAATAGACATTAACAGATAAAAAGAATAAAGCAGGAAACTCCGCAATAAGATGTAACAAGTCTTATTGCGGAGTTTTTGTATGAAAAATCACACTGATGTGCTGATTTTTCATACGGTTGTTTGTTTCTGAGCGGAAACAAACAACCTTGATAGCAGATGAGAAATCGCCTGCGCGAATTTCTCATCGCTGCTTCGCGACAAAGTCGCTCAGAAATGGGGAATTGTATGAAGCAGAAAAGTAAAATATCCGGGAATCTTCCGGCAAGATGGCATGCGTTTTATGCTTGCGGGTTGTGTCTGCTTGTATCGGTGCTGATTGTGACAGGCGTGTTTGGGGCGGTGTCACTTAGCGGGTGCAGTATGATAAAAAAGGACAGCAGTAAGGTCATGGGGCTGGAATATACCGTAGTGAAAGATGAGGAAATCCCTGTGGAATTAAAAAAACTGATAGAAGCCAAAAAAGCGAACACATTGCGCATGACCTATGCCACAAAGGATGCAACGTATATCGTGGCAGGCTACGGCACACAGCCGACTAGCGGCTACAGTATCCGTGTCAATGATCTGTATCTGGGAACAAATGCGGTTTATGCAGATGTCGATTTATTAGGGCCGGAGGCAGGAGAGGATATAACGGAACTGCCAACCACGCCGTATATTGTGTTAAAAATCCAAAAGCGGGAGGAGTCGGTGGTGTTTTGTATGTAATGAAAAAACAGCCATCAGCCTGATGCGGCAGCAGGATTGTATAAAAGCTGTTTAACGGTAATTAAAAAGTGCATAAAAGGGAACGGGCATACATAAAATAAAAATATAGAAAATAGTTGGGAAGGGAGATTTGATTTGAGAATCGACAGAGAAGAAATTCATGAAAATAAAATTGTATGCAGTAACACCATGCAGATTACACTGGATGATGATTTTAACGTCCCAGACAGCAAGGCAGACATTGAAACCATTGTAAAAGAACGTGGCAGTGTCCATATTGATACGGTCAAAGCGGTGGGCGACCGGGCAGAAGTCACAGGCGGAATGGATTTTGCGGTGCTGTATGCGGGCAGTGAAAGCGGTGAAAAATCCGTGCTTCCGGTTAAAATGACGGGGACAATGAATATCGGGGAAGTTGTGAACTTATCCGGGGACTGTGAGAATACATATGTTTCCTGTCAGGCAAAATTAGAAGATATTACGGTGAAAATGATTCACTCCAGAAAATTAAGCGTAAAGGCAATCATTTCACTGACCGTTGTATGTGAAGAAATTCACGATACGCCGATTGGCTGCGGACTTTTGGAAATGCAGGACGAGGACAAATTACAGCTTAAAACGACCGATGTAGAGTATTCGCAGCTTGCCGTGACAATGCGGGATAACCTGCGTATCCGTGAAAGCTTTCTGATTCCTGCGGGAAAGCCGGAGGTAGCGGAACTGCTGTGGGAAGATGTCGATGTACGCAGCTTCACGACAAGACTGACCGATGACGGCATGGAAATTGCGGGGGAAATGAATGTATTTGTAATGTATTCGTCCATAGAAGAAAACAGCATGGCACAGTGGTATGAAACGACACAGAATTTCAGCGGGAAATTAGACGTCGCAGGCTGTACGCCGGATATGATCAGCTATGTCAAATATTACCCGGTCAATTCCAATGTTGAAGTAAAACCGGATTATGACGGTGAAAATAAAGAGGTGCAGGTGGAACTGGTGCTGGCGCTGGACGTCAAGGTATATGAAGAAAAGGAAAAGACCATTCTTACAGATGTCTATTCGCCGGTTAAAAATGTCATCAACACCACGCAGACATCGGTCTTTCATAAGCTGCTGGTGCGTAACAATTCGCGCTGCCGTGCTTCGGACCGCATGAATACCGGGGAGTACACGAACATTTTGCAGATTTGCAACTGTACCGGGGTGGCGCAGATTGACGACATTACCGTTGAAGAAGATGGTCTGCTGGTTGACGGTGCAATTATTGCAAATGTGTTTTATGTAACTGCCAATGATGCGGCACCAATGGGCAGTATTCGTGCCGCCGTTCCGTTTTCCAATAAAATACAGGTAAAGTCTGACGAGGAGATTACTAATATGGAGTATGTCGTAAATGCAGGAGTAGAGCAGTTAAGCGCTGCCATGACGGGCAGTAATGAAATGGAGATTAAAGGAAGCGTGGGGCTTGATGCAATCTGCTTTGCGCCGTGTGAAACCGAGTCGGTCATGGAATGTGAAGTAGAGGAGTATGAGGAAAATGAGTTCTTAAAATTCCCAAGTATTATCGGATATATCGCAACCGGTGAGGAAACGCTCTGGGATATTGCAAAGAAATATCACACCACAGTCGATTCTATCAAAAACGGCAACCACGTTCTTGCAGACCGCGCCAGCGAGCGCGTCAAACGCGGGGATAAGCTGCTGTTAGTTAAGGCGGCAAGGTAACAGCAGGGGAATGAAACAAGGTCATCAGTGAGATAATAAGCAGGTAATAGGCAAGGTAAAGGACAGGGATAAATCCGGGCAGAGTGTTTTGGAGTAGGAAACTGCCCGGATAAAAGGTGTTAGTGTGAAAACGCAGCAAGCTGCTCAGAAAGGATGATTAGCACGGAAATATGTATAAGTCATCACGGAAGCGGATTTGTCCAAGCTCGTGCTTGCGGTAAGTCTGGATAATATAATGTTTTTTAGCATCAAATATCAGTGAAATCTGCTTCGTATAGGAGTACGTACCGGGTGCATATTCCGTAATAACCAGTGAGGCGCGGTATTTTTTCTTGAGTTTCCAGATGTCCATAAGCCCGATGCCGCTTCCGCCGTTTCCGGCATGTGTCGTGTGGGCTTTCAATCCGAAGTCCTGAAAAATTTCAGGTAAAAACGGCTGTCCGTTGTCGGAAATTTCAACAGACAGGTGATTTCCCATTCGTCCGATGCTGATAAGAATTTTTTTATCCGGTGCATCGGACATTGCAATAAACGCATTTTCAATCAAATCTGCCAGCAAATGGGAAAAATCTTCTTCCGAAAGGGACTGCAGGGCAGTCGTTTTGATGTTTTCGGTAATGCGGAGGTTATAATCAATCTGTTCCTGTAAGGCGCGCTGATACATTAATTGAAGAACGGCATCAACAGCACAGATACCGGTAGAGGCAAGCGGCTGTCCGTTTGTCTGGTATTCGGTCAAGTTGAATTTACGTTCCTGTGACATTGTCTGTAAATGAGCGGCAAGGGCAAGTCCCTGTTCTTTAAGCTGCTGAGGGGATAATGTATTCTGGTTTTGCAGAAATGTATTTACGGCAAGTTCCATGGCAGGAATGAGTTTGTTATCCCGGTGGATGATCTGTGCCAGCGCTTTATTATTTTCTAAAAGTCGGGAAATTTCCTGCTCTTTTTGGACAAGTTCATTTTTTAGTTTCTGCATTTCAAATTGCTGGAGCTTTCTGCGGTAATTCCTCGTTATAATAGCGCGCCACCATGAAATCAGGAGGAGGGCGCAGGGGAAGATGAGGAATAAAGGAATGATAAACGGCAGGTAATTATTATCACTAGTATTAGAAATGCTTGCAGCAATATAACATATTAATATGAGCAGACTGATACAAGTTCCGATATTGTTTAATTGAAGGTCATATAAAAATGGCATACCTTTTTTCATGCGTTTAAATTGAAATGGAATATGTATCATAAAATATTGTAAAAATCCATTCAATAATTTAATTACTACAAGATTATTGATGTCAATATATGAATACATCAAAAAAACAAGTGTAGAGAAAATAAAACTGGAAATTGTAAAAGAAACCAGGCTCATTGCAATAGAAATGATTGTGGCATTCAAAGATGTGGACCAGTCAGTTTTTGTAAATAGTGTAATAAAAATATAAAAAACGAATAATACTAAAAACATAGCAACAGGATATATCATTGAATGTATAAAACACAGACCGCAAGCGATAATTAGTGCGGAAAGAGTAAATAAAATCCGGGAGCGCAAAAATAAATCATTCAGATTTAAAATTTTACAATAACAGTAAAAGCAGCAAATTAATATAAAAAAGTGTGAAATAATAATAGCAGCGTACATAAAATCACCTATAGTTCCATAAAACAACAAAAAGCAACGAAAAAAAACAATAAAAACTAATTTTTTATTTCCGACAGATGCTATAAGCTTAGCTTGAACATTAAAACCAGGAGGTAAAAATGAGCAGTCTTTATTGGAAAATATGGAACTTATTTTTAAAAATTATTAATAAGTTGATACTTAAATTTATAATTGGCTCTGTATCTTATTCGCATAATAAAATATGAATTCCATAATAGTCGGGACACCTTTTTGTGAATGAATTCTCGCGGTGTAGTAAGTCAGCAAATCATCAATATCGGAAGTCCGCCATGCACGGTTGATAGCATTCTGCATGGCACGTTCGATACTGGCATCTGTTTTTTTATATTTTTCACCCAGCACTTTAAAAATGCGTGTTTTCGGTTCGTTAATGGTGGCAAGGATTGCATCGGTAAGATAGCGGTAACCAATAACTTTCGGGCTGATGCCAATTAAATTCAGTTCATGCTGGATTTTTTGAATCAGCCTTTTATCTTTTGATTCAGACGGTTGAGCAGCTGGTATTTCGGAAGCAATTTTCTGTTTTTCGGAAAAAATCACTTTTTTCATAATGCGCAGAAATTCCACAACATACTGTGCAGAATAATTTTCCTGATACTTTGCAAGAATAAAATCTGCCCCCAACTGTCTTGCGGATTCATAGGTAATATTACTTGAATTATTGGTGGTTACAAGGATATATGGGTGCTTGGAAAGTTCAAGCTGCTGAAGCTGTGCTAAGAAAAAAAGTCCGTCACCGCCGCCCTGATGCAGTTCAAGGTCTAATATAACGGCATCGGGAAGAAATTCCTTCATATACTCAATAGCAGTTGAAGCATTATTAGTAGATGCAACCAGTGTAACATCGTCTAACCGGCTGATATAATCGTTTATTTCCATGCATGAAGTGGCATCATCTTCCACTAAAAGAACACGAAGTGTATGCTCTGTCATCTGTAATTGTCCCCCTCGTTTATAACTCAATATTTAATATAATTATAGTATATAAACCAACGAAAAGCAACAAAAACCAACAAAAAATCACCAACGAAAACAAATGGAAACAGAGAAAGGAAATGGATATAGTATAGACATAAGATAGGTAGAGGGGGAAGCTGTATATGCAGTTTTCTCGTTGCCGTTTGTGATGGATTGTTTAGAAAGGATTGTTATGGAAAATAAAATTAGTTTAGCACGGACGATTAGTATAATAGGCACATTAATATTGTGTATCGCTTTAGTAGGTAATTCATTTGAAGTGTTATCTGTAACAGCATTTCGTATAATAATAGCATTTGGAATTCTGATACAGATTATATCATTGATTTGCAGCGTAAAGAAAAGAGAATTTTAAGTTTTTTTGGTTCTAATCAGGCCAAAATTATTACAGATGAGCAGAGTGTATTAAGATATGTGCTGGATAAGATTGATTTGATTGATTAGGAAATACGGTATGTTAAGAGGCAAAAAGGTTTGGTATGAAGAAAGTTAAATTTTATTTTGTATTCAGTTTGATAGTAGTTTTTATTTCAGTGATAGGAATATTACTGGGTATGGTTCTAGTTACTATTGAACAGAAGCATCCGGAGTATCTTTCGGCAGGAATATTTAAAGGAATAATTATATTTTTCATGGCATTGCTGGTTACAGTATGCGTCCATGAGCTGGCGCATGCGATTGCTTTTAAATTACAGAGAATAGATATTCGTATGATTGCTATATTTCCAATATGTTTAATAAGAGAAAAAGAAGGTTTAAAGTTTCATATAGCTGTAAGTATGGAGATTGGATTTGGAGGAATTGTCATACCGGAGATACCAACAATTAGCAACCAAACAGAATATGAATCATTTCAGGGTAAAATGAGGGTGTCTTTAGTGTCTGCACCGCTATGTTCGGCATTTATTGGACTGATTTCATTGATATTAGTGTTGTGCACGATAAAATATATAGGTAACGATTTTTGCTCTTATTATTTTTTGTTTTTTTCAGCGGTATTTCTATGGTCTGTATATATTAATTTGACCTCTATGCTTGATTTAGGCAGTATTGTAGGGGATTATTCCGCCGTAAAAAAAATAAAAGACAATAACGGCTACGCATTATTACAGATTTATAACTATTTTCTTCTTCAGGAAAATGTAAAGAAATTTGAAATGAGAGAGAACCAGAGATATTTTATGGAAAAGCTATATGAAGCAGGAAACAATTTATCTTTGGATAAAGAGGATAATTCAATCAATGTTTTGTTAATAAATGCAGTATTGTATGAAAGTCTTATGCGAAAGAATAGAGATAATACAGAAATAATAAATTTCGACACAGAATTATGGAAAAGAAATATACATAATATTTTAAACAGACTACAATTTGAAGCATATTTTCAAACTTTCTCCCATGCTGTCATTTGCATGCATTACAACGGAAAATCAGAAGAAGCACTTGAGTTATGGGAGAATTATAAAGATAAAATGCCAAGTACAAATGTTGGAAAATATAACAGTAAACAAGTTGAGTTGTGCCTCTGTGGGGAAAATATTGAAGAATTAAAGGAAAAAGAAAATATTAAGATATCCTCTTTGGATTCTTTATTATCAAATATAAACAACTATTATGATGATGAAATTTATTTGAATAAGTTAATTATCGGGGAAATCGCATTATAATAATGAATAAAATTTTATAAGTAGAAAGGGTTATAAAATGCGGGGAACAAAATATTATAAAAGACTTATTGTTGGAAGTGTTCTTTTTGAAATGATTGTATTTGGAAATGAAGTATATAATAATGGCTTATGGAATTTATCGGGATTGTTATGGGTTGCTTATGGTGCAATAGGATTTGGTGTGTTGTATCACATACTGTTTTCATGTTTTATTAAAAAAGGATGAATGTATCTATGGAAAAGAAAGATGTAGTAATTAGTATTATCTGCCTTGTTCTTTTGGGTTTAGGATTTCTAATTGGAGTGGGACTTGGGATAAATCTTTTCTTTGAATAAGCATCGAAATCAGTAAAAATAATATGAGGAAGATAGTAATGTGGTACTTTTTAATATTTCCCGTGATATTTGTACTATGGCGGGCATACCGGTTTGGCGGGGTGTGGCAGATTATCAGCAGTCTGGCATATATTGCGGTCAGCGGAGGCATTAGTATTGGGATATTTAAAACGATGATGAAGCAGAATCTGCTGAAAAAGAAGAAAAAATTAATTGCATATGTAGTGTTTGCGGTATTGGCAGACCAGCTTATAAAGGTAATAATATACCAGTATCAGCCGGACATAAATCTTATCGGAAAAGCACTGCGTATACAAATGGTATTAAATCGGGAGCAGTCGGCGTTATATAGTTTTTTTAATATCCATATGCAGACGGCTGTGATAATTATACAGAAAATATTGATATTTGGTGCTGTCACCGTTGTTTATATAAAATGGAGACAAAAAAATCAATACTATGCCTATGCGTATATAATGTTTTTAACAGCAATGACAGCATCAGTGATAGATTCTGCTTTGTGGGGATTTACGGTAGATTATTTGAATTTCTATCAATTATTCTGTCATGATTTAAAAGATTTATATGTAGATACGGCAGTAGGATTTTTATTGTTAGGCATGAGAGAAGATAGAAAGTGTGAATAAGATGAATAAAAGGATATATGCAGGGACTACGTTAATGATAATTATTTCATCAATCTTAATTGAGATAAAAAGTTATAACGCAGTTTTTATCAGAATTAAAATAGCAATGATATTACTGACCTTTATATTGATAGGTATATCTTCATATATAAAATTGAAAAGCTACAAGTCGTAAAATATGTGAAAATATGCAAAGTACGTCGGAATATCGACAAAGTACGTCATGTGTCTTGAAAATAGGCGGTTTCTATGATACATATTGTTGTAATGGGATTAATTTTAGGAGTATATTTATTGTTAAAATTCTAAAAGTACAGATTCAATAGTACTTGAGGAAAAGTCATTCTTTGGAGGGGATTGTAGATTGGATGAATAAAAAATTTGTTATAACAGTTGGAATACTTTTAATTATAACAGGAATAACAGGAATTTACATGGTAATAAATAATGTCAGCGGAAGCTGGGGAAGAATCGTCACGGGGCTGATGATTGTATTGGCAATAGTGAATGTGAGAAATATGTATCTTTTACAGAAAAAATAAAGCTTATGTGGATACTTGATGAAATAAAATGAAAGAAGCAGGGGAAATTTAAGCGTGGCTGCCAATATTGTGCTGATTATTTTAAAATTTGTATTGAAAGAGGACATTCAAAATGGTGCATTGATTATCAATATGGTTATTATGATAATTGCTTTAATATTGGGGTACAGCGGTATTTTGAAAGCGGACAATTGCTGATTTTAAAATTTTTGATACAAGGAGTGACATTTAATATTATTTATATTGTGTGTGATGTCCGTAGAAAGGGGCTATAACTTATGAAAAATGTAATTAAAATAACAGGAAAATACACAGTGCTTTTTGTTTCGCTATATATAAGTTCAATCATTGTGGTAAAAATTTTTACCATGATGAATATTCAATATGATAATATCGCGCAGACAGCGTTTTGTGCAGCTTTGTTTTCAATGATTATTGTTGGAGTAATAAATAATTTTAGAAATAAAAAACTGATATAAGAAAATGAGGTAATGTTGCAGGAACAGATAAATGGGTATAAATCATGAAAAAGAATCATTATAAAAAGTATTATGGATATTATAAGAAAAATAAACGGGACCTGCTTATATGTGGAATATTGGCTTTGCTGACACTTGTTATTGTATATAAGATGCATTTTATTATTGCGATACATGAGAATAGGGGGTTTTATGCATCACTCATGGAATTCATAGGTTCCGTGGTATTATATTTTTGAGGTTATTGATATTATTCGGCTTCAAGACAACGCAATAGTAAATGAATATGGTCAAAAATGTATTTTTTATCATATTCAGTTTGTTTTATGAGCTTGACTATAATGTTGCATTGCTCATATGGGGCGCATTAACTGTTGGTCATATGTCATATTTTATAATGCTATTTATGTTTGATGAAGATTATTACTATTCCGGTGGATTTAAGATTTGTTATTCTGAAATAAATCATATTGAAGTTGAAGATGAAGTATATACTTCAAAAGCACTTGTTGTCGTATGTAAATTGATGAAAGACGAAAAAGTTATTGGCTATGACCGTATGGTGGCACAGGATTTTATCTGTTTGAAGGCTAAAATTGATGAGAAGACGAAAATAGTAAAAAAGTTATGAGGGGGGAAATGCAAATGAAAAACATGTTTAAATACTACTTATCAAATAAACGGCGGGGGATTTCTTTAATCTTTGTTATGGCACTTACGGTGTTTTCAATCTATTTTGTGACATCGCTGGTGCAGTCTATTTTTTCAACAGTCGAATATTCCAATATTGCATGTCTGAATGACTTTTCATTTGTATATCCGGTAGGTGGGTCTTCATTTTTGCAGAATGAAACGGTAGAAAAAATTAAAAATGATGACAGCGTGGGAAATGCGTACCCTATACTGCTGGAGTATACGGTCATTAACAATATTTTCGGAACCACGAGCGGTTATGTCGCATTTATGGACGAAGCAGATATAGGGGAAATATTTGATGATTTTTCGCTGACGGTAACAGAGGGCAGACTGCCGGAGGAAAACAGTTACGAACTGATTATGCACGAGGATATGCTGAAAAATAAAGGGTTATCCGTAGGGGATACATTTGGCAGTGCAGTCGATGAAGGAGAACAGATTGACGGAAAATATATGATTACAGGGGCATTTTCAGGGGACAGCTATATGGCTTTTGGGACAAAAAGCTACAGGCAGAAAGAATTGGAAGAACTGGGACTGGATTTTCAAAATACCACTTTCGGACTGCTTGTTACACCGAAAACAGATTTAGATACAATGAATAACATGCTGGATACAATGGGACACGATGAAACAGCGGCGATGACATTGTCGTATGCAAAAGAAACGCTTCAAGAGAATATAAGCAGTATCAAATTTTTAATGTTTGTTATTGTCATTGTAATCGCTGTGAGCATTTCTGCCGCGGTCTGCATTGTTCTTGAAACCATCTATAATGACAGAATGGAGGAATTTGGAATTTTATATGCCATTGGCTATAAAAAGAGCTGGCTGTTTAGAAATATTATTGCAGAGATTGTGGTTTTGGTATTTATTTCATGGATATTGGGGCTGATACTTTCTTATGGAGTTTTGTCGCTGGTTGCAAAATCTGTTTTTGAACCAATGGGACAGATGTTGTCGATTGTTTCAATTCAATCACTGCTTTATACAATCATTGTAATGGCAGTTTTTGTGGTTGTAACCATTCTTGTAACAATATTGAAATTTGCAAAAAAAGATTTGATAGCCATTATAGAAATGAGGTAGGGAAATGCTGGGTGTAAAGAATATTGATTTAGAATATATTGACGGGAGAACCAAAAGAACCATTTTTTCAGATGTGTCATTTGATATACAGAGTGGGGAGTTCGTATCTTTACTGGGACCTTCCGGGTCGGGAAAAAGTTCTTTATTATATATCGTTTCCTTATTAAAAACACCGACAGCGGGAGAAATATATTTAGATGATGTGTTGATTTCCGGGGCAAAAAATAAAAATGAAATCCGGTATGAAAATTTTGGATTTGTTTTTCAGCATCATTTTCTGATTCCGCATCTTACGGTGCTTGAAAATGTCTGTACGGCAAGCTATGAGAAAAATGTTGAAAAGCAGGCAAAAGATTTATTGGAGCGGCTGGGATTAAAAGATTTGATAAATCAAAAGCCATATAAATTATCCGGCGGGGAGCGTCAGCGAGTTGCAATCGCAAGGGCAGTTGTAAAAAAGCCTCGGATATTATTTGCAGATGAACCGACAGCATCACTGGATCACCATACGGCGCAGGAAATTATGAAGATTTTTTCGGAATTACAGGAAAATACAACCATTGTCTGTGCAACGCACGATTACGGCATTTTGCCGCAGACGGCAAGAATATTAAGAATTAAAGACGGAAAAGTTGTAGAAGATGAAACAGAGGAAAATGAATAATGTCAGTTCGGGAACTTGTACTGCTGATTTTTTGGGGTATATCGTGTATTTTAATCACTGTACAGATTATAAAAATAAGGAAAGAAAAGGCAAGAATTCCTGATAAGGATAAAAATTCAGCAAAATTTATGGGATGTATGATTGTAGTATACAGCATTTTTGTATTAATCATGTGCAGTGGGATGAAAGATTTTATAACAATGATGATTCCGACGGTGGTAGCTTTATCGAGGGTGTTGAATTTGTACAAATAAATAATTAGGTGGGAAAAAAGTTTTTATTTTGTTGAATGAGATATAAAAGGGGCAGTACCGCCCCCTTTTGCGTTTCATATTGAAAAAATAATGGGATAACCGGTTCTTTTTCGTTCTTTTCAGCTTTTGTAATAAGGCTGTCGACTGGTTGATAGTGTTTTTATTGATTTGATAAATTGTGTGTATTTTTTTGAAAAATAATAACAGTGTGAAATGTGGAAGTAGAATGGTTATAATAAATATTATAGTCACCGTTATATTTATCAATAGTATTCTGTATGCTTTTAATTCCATAACCATGATGACGGGAATCGGTTTTTGTAGTACGTTTTAGTTGCCCGTTATTGTCAAAAGGATTATTTAAACAGGAATTAATGAGTGTTATAACAATTATGGAGTGAGTTGTATTATAACCGATATTTAATTCGATAAATGAATCGGGTGTATTTTTAGTGGCTTCAAATGCATTATCCAATAGATTGCAGAATAATGAAGTGCAATCATCATTTGATAAAAAATCAGTGGAATGATGACGGATATCCGATTTAAAATCAATTTTATAATCATTACACAAATGTATATACCGTCCAATAATAGCGTTTAACAATGGATTATCGCATACTTTTTTTGGAGTAGAAAGCTTAGATGAATTGATTAAATTTGAAATATAAGCTTCAATTTGCTCGTTATTATTTTCGGTATTCAAAACCTGAATAGATTGCAGATGTTTTCGTATATCATGAAGAAGAATATTTTTATCTTCCTCATGTTCGATGATTGTCTTATAGTGCTCAATAGTAAGAGATTCACTTTGTAATTGAAGTTGAAGCGAGGTTGTCTGTTCGTTTTGCTTTTCTATAAAATTATATAACACGATAATAAGTACATTAATCAGCAGTAATGCAACGGAACTTATAATAACCATTACGTTTATATAAAAAGGCAAAGAGATAGAAAGGCATATTTCAAGAATTGTTATCAAAGTGAACGCTGTAATTAAAGAAATAAAAAAAGGAATAATAATTTTAGTATTACGAATTTGGTTGTATTTTTTACTGCTGCGTGAAAGTAAATATGCGATAGCGGTCATGGCAATAAAATAGAAAATCTTACTAATAAAATAAATTAAAATCTGAAGTTGAAAATTGTAAATAAAATTATAAACCATATGACTGTAATTTGGCACAAGCAACAATATAAGCATTTCGGTTATAATCATCATAAATGTGGCAATTATAGCATGAAAAAGACTTTTTCCCCATGTGACTTTGTATGTTAATTTTATAATAAGCATAGTATTTAAAAAGAATAAAATACTGTTTATAGCAGGAATGCTTAATACAGAGAAAATAACAGAAATGGAATATAACACAAAGTAAATAACACAGCATTTTTTAACGGAATATTTACGTACAAATAAAAGAGAACAGTATCGCCATAAAATGTAGCCTTCACATAAGTATGTAATAAGAGAAAGTATTATTATGTGGTATAATTTCATATGTAACCTCACTTCTATGATAAGTTATCGTGTATTTTCCATAAATAGCAGATAAGTTGTCTTAAAACTTTGATATGTATTGCGTGAAATAGGTATAGCCAAAGCTGTATTATCGGTGTAAAGCGTCGTTTTGTCAAATGAAATAATATGATTCATATTAACAATATAACTGCGATGTGGTTGGAAAAAGCAAGGGCTTTTAAGCTGTTCTTTCCAGAAAATCATATTTTTTTTGGAAGTATACATTTCCGTAGGGGTGTAAATATTAACATTGCGTAGCTGTGCTTCTGCACAAATAATATCTTTTTTGGATAATGTTATAAATTTTGAATGAATTTCAAATGTAATTTTTCCGGAGATATCAGTAAGGCGTTTAATTGCATAATCAAGACCGGAATATAGTCTTTTTTTGTTAATTGGCTTATCTAAATAGCGAAATACATGAATATCCATAGCGGCATCAAGATATTCGGAATACGAAGTAACTATCATGATTATGCAGTCAGGATATAGAGAGCATAATTTTTTTGCTATTTCAATTCCGTTTATTTCAGGCATTTCAATATCTAAAAATACAATATCAGGAATAACAGACGATGAAAGCAAGGAAAATGCAGTATTAAAGGTAAAAATTTTAATAGTATCCATTTTTCTATCGGAAAAATATTCATTTAGGTATTCGGATAATTGTTTAGTGACTAAACAATCATCATCACATAAAAATATATTCATAAGAAAATCCCCTCAGTTCATAATAATACTGTTATTATAAAAGGCAAAGAAGTGAATTTCAAGAAAATTACTACATTTCATTACAAAAAAATAACATTTCAGGAAAAAATATGGAATATAGAAAAAATAAAAGATAAAATAGAAACAGAAAGAAAGAATTTAGAATCAATTATAAATATATATGGACTTAGTAATGATGAAACTATAAATATACTCACAAAAGAAATACAAAATAAAAGTGATGAAGTTATACTTGCTAAAAAAGAACGCGATAAAGTAAATGATGAGAAGACAAAGCTATCAACTGAAATATCTAATATAAACAAAATGAATAAAAACATATTAATTTATGAAGATGTAAATCATAAGTTGGATGAATTAATAAAAAATAATCCTGATATTAATAAGGAAAAAGAAAAGTATAATTACAATATAAATATCGCTACATATATCACAAATATATTAGATAAACTTACTTCATCAAATAAATTATTAAGTGATAAAAAAGAGAAATATAATCAAAATAAGAAAGATTTAGAATTAAAGCAGAAAGAATATAATGAAAAAGAAGATTACTTTCGAAAAATTGAAAACTATGTGGAATATGCTGATAAACTAAACACTGAAATAAATTGTCTTATAAATAAAAATAAAGATTATGATAATTATATAAGTAAGGCGAGTGAATTAGAACTTGTTAAAAAGGAATATAAATCATTAGTAAATGAATATCAAAAACAAGAATCTTTATATGAAAATATGAGAATGAAATATTATTTAAATATATCAGTTGAAATTGCTGAAACATTAAAAGATGGAGAAGAGTGTCCTGTATGTGGTTCAAAAGAACATCCAAGGCTTGCTACAGAAGTAGAATGTAATTATACTAAAGAAGATATAGAAGAGTGTGAAAAGAATCTAAAGAAAATAGATAATTCAAGAAAGTTAAAAGAAGCTTCAATTGAACAAATAAATAAAATAATAAAAGAGTTTAATTTTAAAGAAAATATAAATATTGTTGAAGAAAAAAATAAAAATAATGAATTATTGAATCAAAAGAAAAAAGAAAAAGAAAAATTAGATATTGAATTTAGAGAAATATCTTCAATAAAACAAAAATTATCTTCTATGATAAAAAGTTTAGAAAGTAGTATCAATATATTTAAAGATGATATTGAGTCATTAGAAAAAGATATTAAAGAATATAATGTTAAATTAGATAATTTATATAGTGAAAATAATACTAATTATGAAGATTATCAAAATAATAAATTAGATAAATATGAAATATTTCAAAATGGAAAATATAAATTTAAAAGATGCATATTTGAAATTCTTTGAAAGCAAAGGACATAAAATCATACCAAGTGCTCCAATTATACCAGAAAATGACCCAACCTGTTTATTTAACACAGCAGGTAT
>OGLM01000405.1_pt1 | contig 53492 bp, 67 predicted proteins | sample 1572531 | NCBI WGS metagenome assembly OGLM01 (sample SAMEA2581909, study PRJEB24529) | metagenome | biome: Human gut stool | place: China | collected 2011
ATCGAGGAGTCGCCTTTTAATCACGAGGGTACTTTCGTTAAAAGTGGCCTCTTGCTTCTTTATTTGAAGCATAGGAGGCAAGAGGCCATGAACTACATTGGTATAGATGTACATAAGTCAATTTGTACAGCAGTTGTTATGAACGACGATGAGAAGGTCATCGACCAGATCATCGATTTCGGAACCAACGATGAAGGATGCTCCTTCATCGCCGACCGTTATTCTCCGGAGGATTCGTACATCCTCTTCGAGAACCTGACCACCGCCCACAGGGTGTATCATTTCTTCAAGGACAGAGGGTACCGTGCGGAGGGTCTCCACACGGGACACGGATGTGTGACGGAGATCTCCAAGACGGATTTCAAGACGGATCTCGAGGATGCCACCAAGCTGGCCAGGATGTACAAGGATCATTTCACGGGTCGCAGGGAATATGCTCTGGCACATTCTATTCAAGACTTGTACATAACGGCGGAACCGTACCCGACCACCGAATTGCGGTCGTATCCTATGGATTCGAAGGAGTCCGTCCGATCCAAGACCTCTATCCTGCCTCCGGACAGCATCATCGCCACCGCTATGGGGCCATAACCGCAGACCGACAGCCTCTCCTTCTCCACCAGCCTGTAGACCGAGGAGACGTCTCCCGAGGCGACGGCGTCCATGAACATCGAATCCATCTCGTCCGCATACGGCTTGGGGACGTAATGCACCAGGTCGCTGGAGGCTATGATAACGACATCGTGGCCGGAACAGGCCGCCTTCACAGACTGTGCCAGACGTTCTGCGGACCGCATGCTCTGCCGCCCCATTATTATGGGGACGATCTTGGCTTTCGGATCTATGTATTGGATGAAAGGGACCTCCACCTCCACGGAGTGCTCCCTTGTATGCGCACGCACATCGTCCGGTATGAGCTCCCTCAGCCTCATCGCTATGTCTTCATGGACCTCGCAGCGACCGAACGGCGTCACGTATTCCTCGCTGCACATGACGCTCTCGTAAGGCACACCGTAGTGGTCGGGACCGATGACGATATAGGCCTCCGGAAGCCCGTCCTCGGCTATGGATCTGAAAGAATAGGCGGCACAGGTCCCGGAGCACAGATAGCCCGCATGAGGCGACAGGACGGCGGAAACGGCCCTTCTGCCGGAACATACGCACGGCTCCCCCGGACCCTCCCTGAAGCACTGGGATATCTGGGACCTCAATACTGTGGGATCGGACGGATAGAACGTCCCTGCTACGGCCGGAATGCGCATGAAAAACAATAGGTGTTGGAAGTAATAGGTTTTATCGATGATACCGAGGGTGCCCCCTTGCGGGGGCTTTTCCCTCAGTACTTTGCCTCGAAGTCCTCGATCTCCATCTTGAAGTCTGCGGGGTCCTTGATGTCTCCGCGGGCGACGAGCACCTCGCGGGTAAGGAGCCAGTAGATGCATGCCAGGGAGCGCCTTCCCTTGTTGTTGGTGGGGATGACGAGATCGACGTTGCGGGTCTCGTTGTTGGCGTCGCACATGGCGATGATGGGGATACCGAGGTTCATGGCCTCGGCGAGAGCCTGCTTGTCGGCGGCAGGGTCGGTGACGACGAGCACATCGGGCTCCATGAAGCTGGGGTTGATGGGGTTGGTAAGGGTTCCGGGGACGAAACGGCCTGCGAAGGCGGGTGCTCCGATGGCTTTGGAGAACTCCCTGGCGGGGCGCTGTCCGTACTGCCTGGCGGAGGCGACGAGGATCCTCTTGGGGTCGAATCCGGCGAGGAAGTGGGCGGCGGCCCTGATCCTCTCGTCGGTCTTCTTGACATTCAGGACATAGAGTCCGTCCTGCCTGACCTTGTAGATGAAATCCTTCATGTCTGCGCTCTTGTACTGGGTTCCGATATGGACACCGGATGTGAGGTAAACGTCCTCGGGTACGAGGAGTTCGCCGTCGATAATCTGAACGTCGTCGTTGTCGCTCATTTAGATTCCTCTTTAGTTCTTGACAACCGTGATTGGGATCACGTCTTTGTCGAATTCCAGCATGGCGATGTCAATAGGGTCAAGCATATCCTTAGGATAGTCGACCAGGACAGGTGCGCCATAGGAGATCTGCAACGCGCGGGAGCCGATGATCCTAGCCTTTTCAAACCTAGTGTATTTCATAAGGTCACCATACTGAATGAGAACGACGTACACGGATGTCGGCTATAAAGCTTTCCTTTAATGTTAGTAAAAACTACTAATAACGCACGCGTGCGCGAGGAGCAACTAAAAAATAAGGGCGCTTTGATAGGGAAACGAAATGTCGGACGAACTGAACGTATGTGCGGCCGCATTCTTCCGCAGCATAGGGAAGGACGTCGTCACACCCAAGGAATTCACCATGTACGTCACGCTGGACGTCAAATGGATGTCCTCCAAGGAAGCCTCCGCACTCATGCAGGTCCTGATCGAGGAGAAGGCCATGGTCTCGTCCAACGGATACCTGAAGCCCGGAAAGGACTTCTCGTCGCTCCAGGTCCCCATCGCCTACCGCCCTACCGATGCCGTCAGGAATGCGGTGGCGGCCAAGATGAAGAAGGGAAAGACCCAGACCCCTGCCGGAAAGGCCTCGGGGGCCGATACAGGGGATATATTCCCGGAACTTGTCGCACTGTCCGGGGAATACGGATGGAGCAACAAGGGGAAATTCATAGCCGAATGCAACTCCGTCCGCAAGAAGCTCGGTGTGGAGACGGCGGTGGCGGCCCTCCTGGTCCTGAGGGACTCGGGGGCCGATGTGAAGGAACTGACGGAAAAGGTCTACGCCAATTCCGTCAAAAAGGGTTGAAGGGGTTTTCCGGAAGCGCTTACTTCTTCTCGACCTTTATGAAATTGCCGAGGGTCATCGTCTGGGACTTGGCCCCGCCGCTGACCTGGCCTCCGGACTGGACGGTCTCCTTCAGCTTGATGTTGAGGGCCTTCTCCAGCTTGGCGACGAGTTTGTCGTCCGGTACGAGGTTCTGGGACTCCACCTTGACGAGGGTCCCCTTCTTCTCGCTGATGGATTTGGCGAACTCCTCCATATCCATGCCCTTCTTCATACGGGCCTTGCGGATGACCTCTCCGTAGTTGTCGACGATCTCGACGGTGGCCGCACCGGCGTAGATGTCCTTGGTCTGCATACGCCTCTCGCGCTTCTCCAGCCTCTGCTGGATGACCGTGCTGTTGGTGGCAGGGGAGCCGGTATCGTCCCTAGGGGCCTTGTAGTCGTCCCCGAACTTCATACAGTTGGGACAGAGATTGAGCTTCGATCCCTCGACCATCATAGGGCGGGTCGTCGGGACATCTCTGCCGCACATCTCGCAAATCATATTTTTCCCATAGTTACGGCTCTTCTTAAAACTAACTGAAATACCCTGGAACTCCGACACAGAGGGTTTACGGCCGTTTAAGAGCAATATGAATGACCCAGACTTACGATTTCCTACATGATGCGGGAATGTGTCCCGTTACCCACTATCTAAAATGTTAGGATAAGCTATTTTTAAATGGAAGCGATTGTGGTGCCGTTTAATATGCCCGAGGACTCCGAAATAGAGGAATTGAAGGCTAAGATCGTCACCCTGGAAGACAGGAACGTTCATCTCATGCAGGACCTTCAGAACGCCGAGAACGAGAAACGTTACTCGGAGAGCGAACTTTTCAGACTTCAGAAGGACGTCGCACGCATCAGAGGGGAGTTGGAAAGGCTCAAAAGCCCTCCGCTGGTGATAGGGTCCCTCAGGGATGTCCTCCCCGACCATAAGGTCGTGGTGAAAAGCTCCACCGGACCCGACTTCGTCGTATCGGTGTCGCAGTACGTGGACGAGAAGGACCTCATCCCCGGATCGAGGGTCACTCTGAACAAGCAGTCCCTCGCCGTCATGGAGGTCCTCCCCGCCCCCCTCGACCCGGTGGTCACCGGGGCCGAGATCATAGATAAGCCCAACATCACATACGACGACATCGGAGGGCTCTCCAAACAGATGCTGGAGCTCCGCGAGGCCGTCGAGGACCCCCTCAACAGGCCCGAACTCTACAAGAAGGTGGGTATCGAACCGCCGAAGGGGGTCCTCTTGGTAGGTCCTCCCGGAACCGGTAAGACCCTCATGGCCAAGGCCGTGGCCAACGCCACCAAGGCCACATTCATCAGGCTGGTCGGATCCGAACTGGTCCAGAAGTACATCGGAGAGGGGGCGAGGCTCGTACGCGAGCTGTTCGAGCTTGCGAAGGAGAAGGCCCCCAGTATAGTCTTCATCGACGAACTCGATTCCGTCGGTGCCAAGAGGGCGGACGTCGCCACATCCGGGGACAGGGAGGTCCAGAGGACCCTCATGCAGCTTCTCTCCGAACTGGACGGGTTCACCCCCACCGGGGATGTGAAGATCATAGGAGCCACCAACAGGCCCGACATCCTCGACGACGCACTGCTCAGACCGGGAAGGTTCGACAGGATCATCGAGGTCGGCCTGCCCGACGTGGAAGGCAGACAGCAGATCTTCAAGATCCATCTGGCACATATGAATGTCTCCAAGAAGGTGGACCCCAAGAAACTGGCCGAGGCCACGGAAGGTGTCTCCGGAGCGGAGATCAAGAGCATCTGCACCGAGGCGGGTATGCTCGCCATCAGAGCGGACCGCGACATAGTGATGCCCGAGGACTTCGACGCCGCCCGCGAGAAGGTGCTCGACACCGACAGGAACAAGGTAAAGGCTCCGCCCACCTACCTGTACGGCTGATAAGAACGGAGGGGCAATGCCCCTCCCCCTTTCAGACCGAACGTCATGATTATACGTCGGTCTGCATTCATCTGGGTCATGTCAATCGACAGCAGAGCGGCCGACATGCTTTCCAAGGGATTCTACAAGGAACGTCTGGAGCCCAGCGAATGCGAATACCTCCTGACCTTCAGGGACAGGTCGCCTGTGGCCAATCTCGCCATATCCCTGGCTGACAGACTGACCCGCGCCGAATGCGGGGATACGGGACAGATATGCGCCGAGATCGATGTCTCCACCGGACCGTGTCCGTGCAACTGCAGGTTCTGCAGCTATGCGGAAGGGGTGACATCCGCCAGATTCTTCGAGATCGAGGACTCCGTACTCGTAAGATATGTGCAGGAGCTCAATGCGTTCTCCGACGTCAGAAGGATAAGTCTCATGACCATCGGGGATACGGACATAGACGAATTGGCGAGAAGGGTCGGCATCGTAAAGGACACTGCGAAGCGCGGGACCCAGATATACGTAAACACCCGCGACGTGACTTCCGACGAGTGCCGCATATTGAAAAAGGCAGGCACCTACGGGGCATACCACTCCTGCAGGATTGGAGAGGGTACGGATACCGAGATCAAGGAGGAGAAACGCCTGGAGACCATCGACAATCTTGTTTCCGCAGGACTGTCGGTGATTGCCGGGACCGGACCGATAGGGCCGGAGCACTCCCCGAAAGAGCTGACGGATGCATTCTTCAAAACAGCCGACAGAAGATGCTGCGGAGCGGACATCTATGCCCGCGAGCCCGTGGCCGGGACCAAGTTCAATTCCATCGGTAAGATGAGTCCGTCCCGCATGTCCCAGATAAGGGCGGTGTTCACCCTGGCGACGTCACGTTACGACTTCCCGATCAACGAACCCTTCCGTGGAACGTTCGTCCAAGGACACAACGTATCCTATGCGAAATACGATTCCGTGAAAGGGAAGGACCAACTATACGCCGCCAGGCGCAGGCTGTTCAACAACGGATACCAGAGGGTCATGAGGGCCGACAGCGGCACCAACGACCTGACCCTGGCATATCTGAGACAGACAGGGTCGGTCTGATCAGTTCTCCCTGTCCGCATCCTCTCCGCCGTGGAACTGCAGCTGGACCGCGGCATAGATCTCCGGAAGACCTATCTCCTTGGATGCTGAGACGGCACGCATCTCGCCGAATATCCCGGAATCCTCGAGGGCCCTGAAAAGCTCCATGCCGATGACGGATTCCGGATTGCTGTCCTCGTCCAGGAGGTCGCCGTAGAGCGTATCCGGATTGTTGTACCAATCGAGGATCCTGTCCACCTCCTCCTCTTTCAGGACGTCCGATTTCGACAGAAGATTGATTATGGGCATATTCAGCCTGAACTGTACCAGCGACGCGAGCGTCATGGCGGATACGAATCCGTTGGCACTCTTGTACAGGGTCGGATCGGAGAGATATGCGATCATCGACCTCTGCTTACCGAGGGCGCTGATGACGACGTTCGAGGACTCCCTGAAAGCAAAGAGTTCCAATTGACCGGGGGTGTCTATGAGGACATAATCGGTGTCGATGGTGTCGAGGATGTCCGAGACCTTCTTGATGTTGACGGCCATCAGATCCGCCGCCACGATCTGTGCCCCGTTCGGTCCGAGACCGTACTGCGACATGACCTCGTCCAGATTTATCCACTCCCTGATATCGATATCTGGCACATACGGAAGTTTCTCCGCCCCGGGATCCAGATTGACCACTATCGAGTCGATCTCGTTGTCATCGAGCCATCTCTTGAATGCCCCGACCATTGTACTCTTGCCGCTTCCGGCAGTACCGACGAAGTAGATGTTGTTCATGGACCGTCCCTACGCCCACCTGTTTGGTGCGATATATCGTTTTGCTTTACCTTGTAAAGTCTGGCTCCTTTTCCCTAAGAAACATTATTAAAAGGGGACGGTTTTACGCCTAGTTATGAATGCGGATGCAAAGAAGCACGCCGCCGCTTTCGGATGGTTCGGAGTATTAGCCGTAGCAGTATTTTCAATAATCTGGCTCGCCTGCTACTCTGTAGATACCTCCTGGGTATGGGGAAAGAACTCCATCTCGGACTTCGGTATCTCCGACACCGATGCTGCTTCGTTCTTCAAATACGGATGCGCCATCGTCGGTGTCCTCCTCGCAATATTCGGAATCGGCGAAGTCGTCAACAAGAAAAAATTCGGATACGTTTTCAGCGGCATCATGGTCGTTCTGACCGGGATCTGCGTCATCATCGTGGGATTCGCCGACCTCAACTACAAGGGCGGAGACATCCATCACTTCTTCGCGATCCTCGCAGCGATCTTCGCCGCAGCCAGCGCCATAGCGTGGTCCGCCCAGTCCTGGAAATGCGGACGCGAGGTCGTCGCCGGGATCCCCATCGTACTGTCTTGCGTAGTACTCGCATGCCTGTTCGCATACCCGTTCGAGAAGTTCGAGGTCATCGCCATGGTCATGGTCCTCATCTGGTACGGACTCTATTCCGCGTGCACCATCGGATACAACGTGAAGGAGTGAATCATATGAAAATGTCAAACACCATCAAGACCGGATGCGCCCTCGGGATCATCGGCGGCATCGTCGCGATGATCGGCCTCGTGCTCTATCTCGAGGTTGACAACAGCGCCGTCGTCACCATGAGCGTATACATGCTTGCAGCCGTCCTGTTCTTCGCCCTTGCCGGTGCTTTCAGTATGAACAGCCAGTGGTCCTGGAAGGTCCTCATGTTCATGAACTTCGTGACCCTCGGCATCATCATCGGCGGAGCCATCGCAGACTACTACAACATGTGGTGGGCGGTCGTCGAAGCCGTCATCGGCATACTGATCGTCATCGTCAGCGTCTCCGGCGAGACCAAGATGTGGCTCACCGAGCCCCACGCTGCCTGAAACTAACACCTTTCCCGGTCGGAAGACCGGGATCCCTTATTTTACTACAATTTGATTGGAAACTACCATGTAAATGGTAATTCTTAAATCACCATAATCGATTGACCCTTCGTGGACGAGAAATACACCTTTGCCCTGAGAAAATTGGCCCTCATCGGCGGAATGGACGACTACGTCGCCGTATCGTCGAGAGAACTCGGAGACACGTTGGAGATGAGTCAACAGTCTGCGTCCAAACGCATACTCGAACTTCTCGATCAGGGGCTCATCGTCCGTGACCTCGGTGCAAGGAAACAGAGGATCAAGCTGACCCCTGCCGGGATAGACGCCTTGAAGAAGGAGTACAACGAATACCGCAGGATATTCGAACTCACCGACCACATAACCATCCACGGATCAGTCAAGGACGGGATGGGTGAGGGAGGATACTACATCGGTCAGAAAGGGTATGTGGACCAATTCGTGGATAAACTGGGATTCAAGCCTTACAGCGGGACCCTCAACGTCTGTGTGGACAAGGAAGACGTCGGAAAACTGGATGTCATCAGGGGGACCGCCGGGATCTACATAAACGGCTTCACCGACGAAGGAAGAAGCTTCGGGGCCGTGATCGCATATAAGGCCAAGATAAAGAACATCGACTGCGCAGTGGTCGTACCGGAAAGGTCACACTACGTCGACGTGATCGAGATAATATGCCAATATCATCTCAGAAGGACCCTGAGCATCGGCACGGGAGACCGCGTCGACGTCAGGGTCAGCCTCTGAGATCACCTCTTGGCGAGGTACTTCATAACCGAAGTGAAGATCAGTTTTCCGTCACCGTCGTCGGACCTGTGTCCTCTGGACCAGTCCGCGGCGGTATATGCGGTCATCACACGCTCGGGATGCGGCATCATACCCATCACATTCCCTGCGGGATTGCATATGCCTGCGATATCCGAAGGAGACCCGTTGGGGTTCCACGGATAGTAGGCCTTGCCGCCTTCGGGGGTGACGTATCTGAAGACGACCTGGTCGTTCTCCTCCAGCCTCTCCACGAAGTCCGGGATGTTGCTCATGAGCTTGCCCTCCCCGTGTGCGGAGGGGGTCATCACAAGCCCGCCCTTCGGTATATCGGACGTCCAGACGCACTTCCCCTTGTTATCGTTCCTGAGTACGGTGGGACGGCACTCGAAACGACCGGAGTCGTTGTTGTAGAGGGCGGCGTTAGGCACATCGGCCATGGTCTCGTCGAAAGCAGGCAGAAGCCCGAGTTCCACCAGGATCTGGAAACCGTTGCATACTCCGAGGACCGGTTTCCCGGCCTCGACGAAATCCCTGACCTCCTTCCCGATACCGGCCTTTATCCTTGCGGCGAATATCGCCCCGGCACGCACATAGTCCCCGGCGGAGAAACCTCCGGGGAATGCCAGTATGTCATAGTCCTCGAGATCCCTCTTCAGCTCGGGGGCGCACTGTCCGAGAAGCTGCTTGAGGTGGACCTTCTCGGCCTTGGCCCCGACCATCCCGAATGCGTTGGCCATCTCGTCCTCGCAGTTCGTACCTTCGATCCTTACGACACAGACCTTAACGTCCTCCGCTTTCATTGCGCAGCACCTCCCATGATGTTCCAGATGGGGTCGTTCCATGCGGCTCTCATCTCCTCTACGGGTATCTCGCACCCGTCCACGACGAACTTGTCCCCCTTCGTTATGCCTATGGGGGTGGCGGCGTCGCCCATGATCTCCGTGAATCTCTCGGCGTCCCTGCCGTCGACCTCCGCGACCCACCTCGAGGTGGACTCGGAGAACAGCTTGACATTCATGTCGGAGCCTCCCATGGCACCGAGGTCGAGCTGTGCACCTATCTGTCCCGATATGCACATCTCCGCCACGGCTATGGCGAGTCCTCCGTCGGAGCAGTCATGACAGCTGAGGACCAGTCCCTCGGACATCGCCTTCAGGAGCCTGGAGGAGACCTCCTTCAGCCTCTTGGGGACGGTAGCGGGGACGTCCCCTCCCTTTCCGCCGAACTTCCTGAAGAGCAGGGATGCTCCCATCTCGTCCTTTGTATCGCCGACGACGAACAGGCAGGACCCGGTCTTCTTCATATCCGCGGTGACGGCCTTCCTGCAGTCATCGATCAGACCGCAGCAGACGATCATGGGGGTGGGGAGGATGTGTTCTCCTCCGGGTGCCTGGTTGTACATACTGACGTTCCCGGAGGGTATGGGGATGTTCAGTTCCCTCGCGATGTCGCCTATCCCGTGCACGGCCTCCCTGAACTCCCCGAGCCTGTCGGGATTCTCGGGATTGCCGAAGTTGAGACAATCGGTGAATGCGTTGGGCATCGCTCCGACGGCCACTACGTTCCTGTAGGCCTCGTCTATGGAGGCCATGCCTCCGCGGTACGGGTCGGCCTCGGTGAACCAGGGGTTGCATCCGACGGCGACGGCGAGTCCTTTCCAACGGTCTGCCACGGGCTTGACGACCGATGCGTCCCCGGGACCGGTAGCGTTCATCTTCCCGACCATGGGGTGGACGACGGTGGAGGCGCGGACCTCGTGGTCGTACTGCCTTATGGCCCATTCCTTGGAGGCCACGTTGGGGTCGGACAGCATGCCCAGGATGACGTCCCTGAGTGCGGGAAGGGCGGGGAACTCCTCGTCCTTCTTCGACAGGGGCACCGGCATGTTGTAGGGCCTGTTGTAGACCGGACCTCCGGTGAGGAACTGTATGTCCATGTCGAAGATCTTCTCCCCGTTCCAGAACAGACGGGTGTGCCCGGTGTCGGTGGTCTTTGCGACGGGGGTGGCTATGATGTCCCACAGGTCGAATATGGCCATGATCTTGTCGACGTTCTCCGGCTTGCAGGTGCACATCATGCGCTCCTGGGACTCGGACACCCATATCTCCCAGGGTGCGAGACCGGACTCCTTCAGCGGGACCTTGTCGAGATCCACGTCGGCACCGCAGCCTTTCTCTATCGCCATCTCGCCGACGACGCAGCTGAGACCTCCTCCTCCGAGGTCCTTCATACCGGTGACGAGATGCTTCTCCGCCAACTCTATGCATGCGTGTATGACGGGCTCCTTGGTGATGGGGTCCCCCAGCTGGACGGCCCCTCTGGAATCCTCCTCCGAGTTGGACGAGATGTCCTTTGATGCGAAGTTGACGCCGTGGATCCCGTCCCTTCCGGTCCTTCCGCCGAAGAGGATCATGACCTCCCCGGGTTCGGACGCGTAGTTCTCCAAAAGATCCTTGCGTTTCACGATCCCCAGACAGCAGACGTTGACGAGGCAGTTGCCCGTGTACTTGTCGTCGAAGAAGAATCCTCCGGATACCGTCGGGATGCCGATCCTGTTGCCGTAATCCCTTATACCGGATACGACGCCCTTCACCAGATACTTCGGGTCCTTGATACCCTTGGGGACCTTCACATCGCGGTCTATGGGACCGAAACAGAGGGGGTCAACCAGACCCACGGGCTGGGCGCCCATGCATATGACGTCCCTCACGATCCCTCCGATACCGGTCGCGGCCCCTCCGTAGGGCTCGATGGCCGAAGGATGGTTGTGGCTCTCCACCCTGAGGGCGTAGCCGTAGTCGTCATCGAACACCATCACGCCGGCATCGCCTCTGGAAAGGATGTCGTCGCGGTCCAGTCCGAACACGAACTCCTTCAGGGTGGATTTGGAGCTCTTATAGCAGCAATGCTCGCTCCACGCCTGCCCGAGGGACTGGAGCTCCACATCGGTGGCCTCCCTCCCCTCTTTCACATAATACTGCTGTACGGCCTTCATCTCGTCGAGCGAGAGACCGAGGGCCATGGAGGAGGATATCTCCTCCAGTTCCTTGTCGGAAGCGTCCCTGATGACTATGTCGCACAGGTCGTAGGGGGCGTTCCTCTTCACCATACGCTCGGGCATCGGATCATCTCACGGTGACCGTGTAGCTCTGGACCACGGGGTTCGCCAGGAGTTTCCTGCAGTATTCCTCCCCTGCCTTCTTGGCCTCGTCTGCGGGCATATCCAGGTCGAGGACGAAACATTTTACCGATTTCACGGAAGTGATGCCCTTGAAGCCGAGGGACTCGAGGGTCTTCTTGGTGTTGGAACCCTCAGGGTCCGCCACCCCTTTCTTGAGCTCAATCCTGATGTCGATTACTGTCATTGGACAACATATCGCGCACGCGTATAATAAAAAATCGCAGGGTCCGGAAAGGACCCTGGCCTGCCGCCGGGGGCGGTCAGACCGAGCGTTTGCGGGCGAACGTCAGGTATCCCGTATGTCCCAGCATCTCGAAGCTGGGACGGGTCCCGCCGTTGTGGACCTCCATGCCGCGCCTCATGATCTCCATGGAACGGACGTCGGTGAAACCCCTGCCGCGAAGGGCGTTGACCGCGAGTTCCAGCTGGTTCGCGTTAGGGACATAGGTGCATATCCTGCCGCCGTTCCTGAGATGGGGGACGAGGTTGTCGAGGGCGTTCTCGACATCCGGCATGTCGGTGGTGATGACGTCCGCATCATCGAAATCGATATCGACACTGCGCGCATCGCCTATCTGATATGACCAGTATTGGTCCAGTCCCGTGCGTTTCACGTTCTTAAGAGCCTTCTCCGCATTCTGCTCCTTGAATTCCACCGTATGGACGTGTCCTGTGGGGGCGACGGTGTGCAGAAGGGCCGTGGTGAGACCTCCTGAACCGGCACCGACCTCTATGACGCGGTCCCCGGCCTTTATGTCGCACTCCATGAGGATCGCACAGGCGTCCTTGGGCGTGATGATCTGCGCCCCCCTGTCCAAGGACTCCATGAGCTCGACCACCCCGGGACGGAATACGTTGAACCTCCTGCCGACGATCTCCACGACGTCCCCGTCATCCAATCCTTCGAAGCGCTTGCCGTCGATGACCCCGAGACCGCCCATCTTGATCATGCCGAACTGCAGTCTGAACCAGGACCTCTTACCGTCCTCACCCTGGAGATAGAGGAACTCGCCCTCATTGAATGCCATACGAATCCATAATCTGCATCGGTTAAATGCTTGCCGTCCTCATCACGATGCGACGGCCCGTTATCTCCCCTATACAATACAGCAGGATGAACAGAAGCATCATGTTGCGGACGAAGACCGAGGCCGCTGCGAACGCCTCCCCCGAACCGAAGAGAAGCCACAGCATGAGCGGGACGAGTATGACGAACTGGAGGAGATACAGGGATTGGAGGATGCGCCTCTTCTTCGTATCCTTCTCCCCCTGGATCACGAACGGCAGGAGGGTGATTATCCACAGCATGTACTGGGTGGAGAATATCATGAACGTCAGGAGGACGACCAGGACCGCGGATGCCGAGGAAAGGACCAGCACACGGTCCCTGTCGGCAGGACCCGTATCCGTCCGCAACCTGAAGTGCCAGACGGCCCACATGAGAAGTATGTATGCCGCTACGGTGACGATGACCCAGCATCCCGACAGAGCATCTGCCGGGGCGCATTCCACATTGTATGTGTAGCTCCTACCCACGAGCTCGTAACTGTATAGACCCAGCATCCCGAAGATCTGCAGTATGTTCCCCATGACGCTTTCTATCTGGAAATCGCGTCCGGCCTGCTGCGTGAACACGCCCACCACTCTGTCTACGGACAGTCCGCAGACCCCCATTGCCGCGAATGCGATGGCCGCCGCCGCGGCTATGACCGCCAGCCCGGCCGCGACGTTGCGGAAACGGCGGGGATCGGACCTGTCGGCCAGATTGACCATCATGAAGACGGGGATCAATACCGCCGGGTACACCTTGATCATGGCACCGATGATGAGCGTCGCATAGGAAAGGGTGAAGCGACGCTGCAGGAACATATACAGTGCCAGCAGGACGGTTATGGCCACGGCCATATCCAATTTCTTCACGATCTCCTCCGAGTACATCAGAAGCACGACGAAGTACAAGGCAGTAGTGCGGAACCTGTTGAGACCCAGACGGCCGCTTATCTTCATGACCAGGTATACGGACGACCATGCCAGGATCATCATCTCAGCCGCATGGAGACAGTAATATCCCTGCAGATCGGACGACAGCGCCCCGGGGATGGCTATGAACAAGAGGGACAGGGGCGGGTTACCGAAAGAGAAGTCCACGTAGGGAAGCTCTCCGGACCTCAGAGACAGCCAGTTGCCGTAGAATACAGGGATGTCGTCGGACGGGTCCAGACACACCGCCAAGGAGACCGCCGACAACGTCAGCAGTTTTCTTTCGCGGGTGGACAGGAATATGTCCCCGGCCTTTTGGACGACCGTGTTCATGGTTTACCGGGCCCGGGGTACGGGCCCGTTTGGTTTCAAAGGGTACGGGCGGCGTATGCGGGCTTGCATCCTTCCTTTCCGCAGCACACGCACTTCCCGGTCCAGTTCTCGGGATGGTACGGGGTTCCGAGGATCTTGATGTCGTACTTGTCCTCGAACTTGTGACCGCACTCCGGATTACCGCACCAGCCGATCTTGACGATCTGTCCCTCGGGGATGCTCTCGGCACCCATGTCCTCCATCTCGTGGATGAAGCTCTGCTGCTTGGCCTTGGCCTTCTCCAGCATGTTGGCGGAGATCGCCTGGAGGATCATCCTGACGCCTGGGACTATGGAATCCAGTTCCACTGTGCCCTTCTCGCCGTTATCCCTTCTGGCGAAGGTGGCGACGTTGTTCTCGATGTCCTTCCCTCCGATCTCCAGACGGAGCGGTACACCTTTAACCTCCCAGTCGAAGAACTTGGCACCGGGCCTTCCGTCGCTGTCGTCCAGTTTGGACCTTATCCCGGCCGCCTTGAGGGCCGCCGCCACCTGGCGGCATACATCCATGACCTTCTCCTGGTTGTCCTTCTTGAAGATGGGGATGATGACCGTCTCGAGAGGCGCGATGGCCGGAGGGAGGATAAGACCCAGATCGTCCGCGTGGACACCGACGACGGCTCCGAGGAGACGTTCCGTCATACCCAATGTGGTCTGGTGGACGAACTCGTGCTCCCCGCCCTCCTTCTCGTAGGTGATGTCGTAGGGCTTGGAGAAGTTGGTGCTGTAGTAGTGGGCGGAACCGATCTGGAGGGTCCTTCCGTTGGGCATCACGGTGTCGATACCGACGGTGTAGAACGCCCCGGGGAACTTGTCCCAGTCGGTCCTGATCAGCAGGGAGTAGGGCAGACAGAGGTCGTGGCAGACCGCATCTACGATCTCCACGTCCTGGGCGACCTGCCTCTCCGCATCCTCCCTGCCCGCATGGCAGGTGTGGGATTCGAAGAAGTGGATCTCCCTGACACGCATGAATGCACGGGTCTGCTTGGTCTCGTACCTGAAGGTGTTGACGATCTGGAACACCTTGAGGGGCAGATCCTGGTGGGACCTGATCCAAAGGGAGAACATCGGGTACATCGCGGTCTCCGAGGTGGGCCTCACGACAAGCCTGACGTCCAGAGGATTGAGTCCGGCGTGGGTGACCCAGTAGACCTCTTCGTCGAACCCTTTGATGTGGTCCTTCTCCTTCTTGAACTCGGTCTCCGGGATCAGCAGGGGGAAGCACACCTCGTCATGGTCCGTGGCCTCCATCTCCCTGCGGAGGAAGGAGTCTATCTGGCTCATGATCTTCCAGCCGTAGGGGGTCCATACGTTCATCCCTTTGATGGGATACCTCTTGTCGCAGAGCTTCGCCTTGTCGACGGTCTCGTTGTACCACTCGCCGAAGTCCTCTTCCTTCGTGGGCATCCTTCACCACTTCCCTTTCTGGGCATCCTTGATCGCCTCGGCGATGAGGGATGCGACGGATATGTGCGAGACGGGGTTGTTCAGGGTGTTGCAGCTGAGAAGTGCGTCGAGGGAACTGCCTGTGAACTTCTCGATGGCGTTGTTGACGAACACCCCGTGGGTGCATGCCACGGATATGCCGGCGGCACCTGCCTCCCTGAGTGCGTATGCGGCGGCGATGATGGTCCCGCCGGTGGAGATCATGTCGTCCACGATGAGGACCTTCTTCCCTTTGACGTCTGCCTTGGCGGGTGCGATGCGGACATCCGTACCGGAGAGGCGGGTCTTCTCCAGATGGTCGTACGGGACGCCCATGACCTCCCCGACCATCTTGGCACGGCCCGCCGCACCGATGTCGGGGGAGAGGACCATGTCGATGCCCTTCCCTTTGAAGTACTCGGCGATGACGGGGGCGGCCTTGAGGTCCTTGTGGGGATGATTGAAATAGTTCAGGACGGCCTCCTTGTGTATGTCCACGGTGATGACGCGGTCACAGTTCATATCCAGATGCTGGCACATCACCTTGGCCGATTCCGGCTCTCCGGGTTTGAAGACCCTGTCCTGCCTGGCGTACCCGAAATAGGGGATGACCAGCGTGATGGACTTCGCACCGAGCCTCCTCACCGCATCCTGCAGGAGGAGGAGTTCGATGAGCTTGCTGTCGGGGGACGTGGTCTGGACGATGACGACGTCGTCGTCCAGTTTCTCTGCGTCGATCCTGGTGTAGCACTCCCCGTCGGGGAATGTCGTAGTAGCCGCCTGAATGTAGTCGCAGCCCATGACGCTGGCAAGTTCCTTTGCCAGATCCATGGATGCGGACCCGCCTATCACTATCATGGATACGGCCTATTCGTTCCCATATTTTATATGTTCGCGGACGCGCGCGACAACCTGTGTCGGACGGCCACATGGGAACAGATTTAACGGCGGTCGCAGATGGATGTGCCATGGAAGGGGAGATAAAGAACGTCGTCACCGACGAGAGGATAGACCGGTATCTGGACATAACGAAACGTGCGCTCGACAAGATCAGGATAGCCGCACCGGAAAGGTCCTTCAACAGGAGGCTGGCGGACAGCTTCATGGAGATGGCCGTATCCTACTACAACGACGCCAAGCACTTCCGCGAGACAGGGGACATCGTGACCGCATTCGCCGCCGTGAACTATGCGCACGGATGGCTGGACTGCGGTGCGAGGATAGGCCTCTTCGATGTGGATGGGGACGACCAGCTGTTCACTCTCTTCGAATGACCTTCGGCAATTCGTCGGTGGAACTGCACGCATACGTCCTGACATCGCCGAGTACTTCCCGGACCTCGTCCTCGGAGGCGTCCGCGAAGATGCTGTTGCCCAACATGCACATGGCGGACATCATCCCCGCACTGCGGAGTCTGGCTATCGCGGAGGCGACCTCCGGGCCCTCCACCCCGGAAGAAGCGGAGAATCCGTTCGATATCCTGAAAAGCGCACCCTTGTCCGGACTGCGCATGAACTCCCCCATCGCCTTCTCGCCTGCGGACGATATGGAACGGAAGGCCGTCCCGTCGGCGAGGACCTTCCCCGTATCCATCCTGGAGCCCAGGACCGCCAGCGTCAGCCTCTCGAACCTTATCCCCGTACCTACTACGCGCCCCCTCGGGGGGAGCCCCGGGTCGACACGTACCGGTTGATGCACCGGACACGATATCGCAGACACGTCTCCGAGCCCTCCCCCGCCGACTATGTCGGCCTTATGGGCCGCCCTGTAGACTGCGGGCATCCCCTCTCCGAGGATGTCGGCCGCACACAAGGCGACGGCTATGGCGCCCGAGGCGCTCATACCGAACCCCTCCCCGCAGGGAAGACCGTTGGACACGATGACGTCATACCCTCTTCCGGGAAGCATCTGGGACATCACATACTCCGTGACCGGGGCGGACGTCTCGACACCGTCGATCGCCACACGCACCCTGTCGTCGGAACGCTCCTCCAGGACCGCCTCGGAGCCGAGGGACAGCCTTATCCCCGCCCCTCTGGAGCCTCTGCGCAGCAGATCCGCCTGCCCGGGATCGGAAGGCTGGAAGAAGCATGTGATATGACCGGGACAGAACGCCTTGACCATCGTCTCAGAGTCTCTGTGCCACGAAGTTGAGGATCATGTCGGATATGGCCGCCTTGCTGCCCGTGATGTCGGTGGCCTCGTCCCTCGTGACGAGGATCATGGAGGCGGACGTCTTCCCGGCGGAATCGACGTCGTTGGCGACACAGGCCATCAGGTCGTACTCCTCCAGCCTGCCCCTGGCCTTTTTGACGAGGTCGGAACGGGACAGACCGGATTCGGCCTTGTACCCGATGACGTTCTGGCACTTCCCGCGTATGAGCGGGAGCACCTTGGGGACGGGTTTGAGACTCATGGTGAATCCCTCCCCGCTGGGGATCTTCCCCTCGACCTTCTTCTCCGGAGTGAAATCCGCCAGGGCCGCCGGGACGATGACGAGGTCATGGTCGATGGACCCCAACATCCCTATCAGGTCGCCGACCGTCTCATACCTCTTCACGGGTATGAAGTCGGGGACGTCGACGCTGCCGCCCCCCATCCAGAGCTCGACGTCCGCCCCGCGCTCGAAGGCACGCTGTGCCAGCGTGACCGCCATGAGACCCGAGGAACGGTTGGTTATCAGACGCATGGAGTCGAGAGGCTCCTCGCTCCTGCCTCCGATGACGAGGATCCTCTTCTTCCTAAGGTCGTCATGGGACAGCAGCTTTATGGCCCATGACACGACCTCGGAGACGGAGGCGACGCGCGCCCTGTTCTCGTCGGTATGGAGACCGATGATGTTGACCCCCCATGACGCAAGTACACCGAGGTTCTTCTCGACGGCCGGATTGCCCAGCATGTACCCGTGCATGGCGGGGGCCACGGCCACCGGGATCCCGCTGCCGAGGGCCACGGTCGCCATCGTGGTCACAGGGGTGTCGTCTATGCCGTTGGCCATCTTGGAGATCGTATTGGCGGTCGCAGGATACACCAGGAAAAGATCCGCATCGGAAGGGTCCCCCAGATATTTGATGTGCTCCGTCTGCCCGGTCATCTCCGTGACGGGCTTCACCCCGGAGGCGAATTCCATCGCATCGGGGGCCACGAGCTTCACCGCGGCAGGAGTCATGACGGGGATGACCTTCGCCCCGTTCCTGATGAGCTCCCTGATCAGATGGAAGCATTCGACCGCCGCTATGCTCCCGGTTATACCCAAGACTATGGTCTTCCCGGAAAGCCTGTTGCTCTTGTCACAGTATATCTCTTCACTCGGATGCATACAATCCCTTCTCCCTAAGTGCCTCTAGGACGTCCGCGAAAACGGCGTCCCTGTCCTTCGATGCGTCTATGACGCAGTAACCGAACCTCTCTGCCAGGCGCAGATATCCTTCACGGACGTCCCTCAGGAAATCCAGCTTCTCGAACCTGCTCTTGTCCTCCCCTCTGGAGTCCACCCTGCGGAGGCTCTCCTCGGGATCCATGTCCAGAAGGAACGTCGCATCGGGTTCGATGACGGCGTTCTTCTGCATGCCTATGAGCCACTCTATGTCGGCGTCCTCTCCCATCGAGGCGGACTGGTAGGCGACGGTGGACCCCATATAGCGGTCGCACACCACCCACCTCCCCGATTCCAGGACCTTCTCTATCTCCGCGGTGTGTATGGCGCGGTCGGCCGCGAAAAGCAGGGCCTCCGCCGCCGGAGGTATGTCCCCCAGCTCCCCGGAACGCAGGGCCGACCCTATCCTTCCGGACGTGGGCTCGGAAGTGACGACGGCATCCCCGACCAGATCGGCGAGCCTCTTGGCCAATGTCGTCTTGCCCGTGCCGTCCACTCCCTCGAGAACGATGAACCTGCCTCTCATCCTTGCTCCGCATATGCTTGGACTTACAATAACCTTGGGTCGGCGGAGAGCCTGTCGACAAGGGAGTCGAGGGCCTCCACATCCTTGATGTAATGCCGGGAGAGCCGGGACAGGTCCTCCCGTACCGAACCGTCGATGTCGGGGTTGTCCCTGCCGAGGATATCGCGGAGCGCCACCGCCAGATTCCCGCCGCGGCGGTCCCAGTCGGTCAGGATGACGGCCTTCCCCCCGCGGGACTCGACGTACTCGGCAGCGGCGGACGGACCTCCGGAAGACTGGATCTGGAAAACATCCCCTGAGATGCCGAGATATGCCAGCGCCTCGCGGTCCTTCCTCCCTTCCACCAGTATGACGTGGTCTGCGGACAGTTCCTTCAATCTCCCGAGGACCTTCAGGATCTCTTCCAGACGGACCTCGTCGCTCATCACGTCTTCATCAGTCTTGCGCATATCTCGTCGGCGTCCCCTTCGATGAATACGGTCTTCTGTCTCGACGTGTGCCCGGCGGAGATGGATGCCTTGTGCCCGGATGCCTCCGACATGACTTCGGCGACCTCCTCGTTGGCCCTTCCGTCCAGAGGAGGTGCCCTGACCCTCACGATGAGACGTCTCCTCCATTCGTCGAAACCCTCGATGCCGGTACGGGACGACCTCGGGGACACGAGGAGGTCTATCTCGATACCGCCCCTGACCCTGCGGCTCACGTCGGACAATTCCATGCTGGCACATATGGCCGTATGATATTATTCTGTTTTCCGCCCAAGATAACCCCGCACATGTTCCTGGATAACGCTTAAAATCGGGTTTCCCTATCCCCGGATGTTATGGAATCTCTCAGGGAACCCGCCATGTCGTTCAACGAATTGGGCGAGCTCTTCCGCATGGAACACAAATCGAAGATGCTCACGGAGGTCGGCGGAGACCTCTACCAGAACATAGCGGAGCTTCTGAGGTACCTCAAGAAGAGGTATGAACAGCAGCTCTCGGCGGATCCCGAGAACCCTAAGACCGACCGTGCGAACCAGGAGAGGATCCTCGGTACGCAGAGGGCGAAGGCCATAGTCGACATGCGTATGGAGAAGATCTGCAAGATGGCCCTCCGCGGGGCCATGGGTTCCGTCAATCCCATCGATAAACTGACCAGGGAGGAGAAGGAGTACTACGAGACGATCCTGAAGCACTCCGTGTCCCATCGCAAAATCATAGACCGCCTCAGCGGGAACATACGCTACAGGAACACGGAGATCGTCCCCGACACGTCGGAAGAGAAGGAGGAGCTTCCTCCCGCCTTCCACGTCCCCGAGACGGACGACACCCCCTTGGAAGACGAGCCCCCGGCGACGGTGTCCGTCCCCAAGACCCTTCCTGACACCATACCCGACGACTGGGGGGAATCCAACGACGACGTCCCCTTGGAACCGATCGAGGAGATCATGCAGAGCATGCCGGAAGCACCTGTACGCGAGGAGAAACCGTTCGTCCCCCCGATAGATGATGTGGTATCGGAAGACGAGGAATTCGACGGCGAGATCCCCGAGGACGACCTCGACAGGATGATGGCGGACGATATGCCGGTCAGAGCACCTGCCGAGAAGAAGACCGTGCCTGCCGGGAGGGAGGAACCCAAAAAGGACGACCTCGTCCTGCTCCGCATACTGGTGGACGTCCCGATGCCGATAGCGGGACCCGACGGTCAACAGTACGTTCTGAAAAAGGAGAATGTCGTGAGAATGCCGGCCATGCTCGCACAGATGCTCGTCGGCAACAAGATGGCTGCCGAACTGCACCCCTCACCTTGAAACGGATATCGTGCGGGTGTCGCCGAGCCTCTCCAGACAGTCTATCTTGAATCTTTTGATACCGGTTATGTCGGAGACCGTCTGCCTCGCGATGTCGGGCGTGTTGTTGTTCTTGCTCAGGTGGGCGAGGAATATCTTCCTGTTCTCGTTGACGGCGGTCTTGCGTATGGCGTCCGCGGTGACCGTGTTGCACAGATGCCCGTGGTCGCTGGCGATCCTCTTCTTCAGAGGTTCCGGATAGGGCCCGTCGCGGAGCATCTTACTGTCGTAATTGGCCTCTATGACGGCCAGATCCGCCTCCTCCAGGGCTTTCTCGCATTGGAAGGAAAGCTTCCCGGTGTCGGTGGCCACGAGAACGTTGCTCCCGTCGGCCTTCAGCATGAAGGCGCAGGGCTCCACCGCATCATGGAAAGTGGGGAGAGGGGTCACATTCATCCCGCAGAGGTCGAAGCTACCCATCATCCTGATCTCGCGCCAATCCACCTTCCCCGCGTTAAAGGCCATGAAAGTGTTCTGGTTGCAGTACAGGGGGATCTTGAGCTTCCTCGCCATGACACCTGCCCCTGCCACGTGGTCGTTGTGCTCATGGGTTATGAGAAGGGCCTTGATCGTACTCTCGTCGATACCCTCGAGTTCCATGAGCTTGTGGGTGTACTTGTAGCTGAGACCGGCATCGATCATGACCGCCTCGTCGTCCAACTGAACGACGATGCAGTTACCGTCGCTTCCGCTGGCCAGAACATGCACTTCCAGCATGGCCGACCTTCAGACCTTCTTCTTGTAGATCGCGAAGATGACGTCCGAGCGGGACACGGTACCTACGAGGATCCCCTGCTCGAGGACAGGGAGACGGTTGACATCCATCTTCATCATCATCCTGAGGGCCTCGACGATCTCCGCATCGGGAGTGGTGTAGAGGGTGCTGCGGACCATGATGTCCTCGACCTTCATACCGGAGAATTCCTTGTTGATGAGGGTCATGTCGGCACTCTGGTTGTCGGTATCCATCGGCTGACTCAGGAGGTGTTCGGAATGGATCTCCTCGTCGAGTTTGTCCTGATATTTCAGAATGAGCTGGAGGATGTCGGTCTGAGAGATGACCCCGAGAACATGGTTCCTGTTATCTACGACAGGTGCACCGGTGACATTGTCCAAAGCCATCTTGATAACCGCCTGCCTCACAGTATCGGTCGGCTTGACCGTTATGACCTGCGTGGTCATCAAATCCCTAACCCTTAACTGGACCATTACTACACCTATATCGCGAGATTGATAAAATGTTTCCCATTATCCAAGGTTGGAAAAGTCGCCCGGCCATCTGTACGATAATAAGATTTATTAATGAGAAATATATCGGCTGGAATATACGGGCCTGTAGCTCAGCTAGGTAGAGCGTCCGACTCTTAATCGGACGGCCAAGGGTTCGAATCCCCTCAGGCCCGCCTAAATTGTTAGCCAGCATTGGATTTTCAAAAGTCAATAGTTTCGGACCGGTTTTTCTGGGCTTCCGATGCCGAAGATTCGGTAGCAGACTTATACAATATTTCTTCTTCTTGTTAACTTGTTAACTGGATATATTAATCAACATGATTAATGAGAATATGCTGGCCATGTCTCAAAACGCTCCAAAGTGTACCGGTTAACAACAAATTAACAGCGAGTTAACAAGTTAACAGACAATCCTGAGGCTGAGTTCTCCTTTTTATTTTAATCCGGGAATCTCGTTCCCGCCGACATTTCGCCATCTATCACCAAATGTGCTGTCGGCAGGATATGATCATATGACCTCCGCTGCTCATTCTAAGAAGTCCATGGCGATGGTCGCTGTGGTTGTCATGGTCGCCGCATCTGCGGGGATCCTGACCTCCGTAGCTCTCGCCGACGGCTCGGACGCAGTGACGGATGCCACATACGGGACCTCGACCGACATCGACATCGCTCCCGGCATGAGGTATACCTACACGCCGTCCTGGCCGTCCGACCTCAGCGTCACGACCACAATCCAACTTCAGAAACAGACCTCGCTCACCGGGACCACTGTGTCCATCGCAAAGTTCTCCAACGGCACTCTGACCGTCGACATCCCGTCTTCCGCCACTGCCGGAACACAATACCACGTCGTACTCAAGGCGACCACCACGGATCCTGTGCAGACTGCCTACATCTACATCATATTCAATGTGAAGTCGAATCTCACTATGACCGTCTCCCAGGCCGATGTCATCAAGGGAACGGCCGTGACCATCACTCCCACGACATCCGGCATGGGTACCATCACGTACACTGCCACCAATCTGCCCAGCTACCTGACCCTGAACTCGTCCACCGGTAAGATCACCGGGACCTGCAGTACCGTCGGGACCGTCAGCTTCACCTTGACCGCCACGACCAGCCACGGGGAGACTGCCAGCACGACCGTCACTTTCGTCGTCAAGTCTGTCCTCAGTCCGACCAACACCCCTGCCAACGGGATCATCATCATGCCGAGTTGATGACTGTGGCTGTTTCCGCGAGCGTTAAATTGACAAGAGCTGCGGTCTTTGCGATGGTCGCTCTCGTCGCGGCATCCGTCGTGCCGTTCATGGCCGACGGGTCATCCGCAGAGAGTTTCAATGAGGACCTCGGATCATTCAACAGCATGGCAGTCACTGTCCAGTACAGTCCGCCTGCAGGAAGCGATGCCGCCGAGACCATCGTCTGGAATTTCGGCGACGGGTCCGAGGACCAGATCGCCGGACCGTATGACTCGATCCGCCATGTGTATGCCGCCACCGGGACATACTACATCACTCAGACCGCCACGAATTCCGCAGGCTCTTCGACTGCGGTCTATAAGATCACCATCCTCGGATACCCGACCGTCACTTTCGTCTTCGGACATGACATCCTCTCGCAGACGGTCCAGCAGACCGCATACGATGTGCCCGTGACCGCTCCGGAGGTCCCAACTGTGGAAGGCTATTCCTTCGCCGGTTGGTTCACGGACGAGGAGTTTTCCTCGCCCTACAATTTCAATGCGGGAGTCACGGAACCCATCACCCTCTATGCGATGTGGGTGGATGATTCTGCCCCTGCGACGGTCAACGTCGTCTTCATGGATTCCGACGGCAAAGTCGTCCTCACCAAGGAATTGGCGAACGGAAGCAACCTCTCTAAATTCGATCTTCAGAAGGAGCTCCTGATGGACGGAAAGATCTATGCCGGGATTTTCTCCGATCAAGAGATGACGGCGGCTTTCGACACCGGTACCTCTCTGACTTCAGACACCACTCTGTATGTTAAATACACCCCCGTTGTCCCGGATGCCGAGGATACCGGCTCTTGGACCGTCGTCATCCTGCTCGTCGCCGGACTTATCGTTATGATCGGATGCGCCGTGTCTGGAAGACCTGCGGGAGCCGTCATCGGGCTTCTCATGCTGGCAGTCGCCGCTCTTCTGCACTTCGAGGTGATCGCATGGCCGTTCTGAATCGTCAGAAGACGGTCGCCGCCGGCATGGTCGCACTCCTCGTGGCCATGTCCGCAGTCGTGTTCATGCCGTCCGATGAATCGGATGCAGCATCCATCTATGCATCGGCGGAAGTCATCCAGGGCGGCTCGGTCGACCTGGCCGCGGCCGAAGCCAGTCTGTCGAAGACTGGTTCCGCGACATTCATCGCAAAGGCTGGTTACAGTGTCGGTTTGATCAAACTGCAGGATTCCTCCGGATCGACGGTGAGCGCTTCGTTGTGGAGCTATACAGTCGCCAACAACCAGTTCCTGTTCGATTCGGGCACCCTGCCCACCGGGACCTACACTCTGGAATTGGGCGCATTCAAGGGTGCACAGGTGTTGTGCTATTACTCCATTGAAGTGAAATCCCCGGTCACACTGAGCGTGTCCGATGCGGTCGTGATCGCCGGCACATCGTATTCATCCACGCCTGTGTCGTCCGGCCACACCGTGTCGGTCTCCGGTGCATCCTGGCTGTCGGCTTCCGGCAATACGATATCCGGTACGCCGTCCGACAGCGATATCGGAACCTATACCGTGACAGTCTCATGCGATGGACAGACGGCGACCTTCACAATCTCCGTCATATCCAAGCTCGCTCCGACTAACACCCCTGCCAACGGGGTCATTATCATGCCGAGCTGATAGCATGGAAAACAGACCCCGTCGCTGCTTGATGCTGTTGGTCGTAATGTCTGCGGTACTGTTTGGGGCCGCACCAATGATGACGGACCAGTCATGCGCAGACGGCGGGATCTCCATTTCCGTCGAAGTCGTTTCCGACGACACTTTTGTTTTCACCGCCTCTGAGGCCGGATTGTGGGATTTCGGGGACGGATCCACCGTTTCCGGCCAGGCCTCTGTCACGCATACGTTCATGATGTCCGGTCTTCACCGCGTGTCCTTCACAGGACTTTCCGGATCGGGGTCCGCGGCCGCATTGGTGACCGACAAGACCCCTGTGACCGAGGCCGCCACCGGTTCCTTGTACAATTACTGCGCCGGCCTTGGGATCTTGACCATCTCGACGGACTGTCCCGGGCTGTCGTGGGATTCCTGGACCAGATCCCTTACGGGGACTCCTGGAGCCGTAGGTACGTACACGGTCACGGTGACTCCGACGAGCGGAAGTCAGAGCTCCTTCCCTCTTACTGTGTCGCAGGGCGTCGCACAGCTGGATACGGCGTTCGACATCGCATCCGACGGCCTCACCGTGTTCGTCAAGGCCCATTCATCTGGCACATCCGGCATACAATACACCTGGATTATCACGGACATCGTCGGGAACCAGGTCGCGTTCGGGTATGCGGCCGAACAGTCGTTCACACTCATCGAGCCGGGCACATATGCCGTATCCTGCATAGTCACGGATGCATCTTTCAATTCCGTCGAGAGCTCGCAGCAGATAACGCTCTCTCTGGATGACGAACCTCGGGAGGACGAGGTCCCCACTTGGATCTTGGCCTTCATTCTGGTCGTCGGAATCCTATCGTTCGTCACGCTGGTGATACTTTGAATCCTAGATCTTGTAAATTGATCGCCGCCGTCCTCGTCGTGGCATTGGCGGCGAGTTCCGTCGGTATCGCGGCCATCGCGATCGACGATGACGGCGAGGCGGCCGCAGAACCCGACATTGTCGGCAAGAACATCTTCCAGAAGGCTGCCATCTGGATCGGCGACCGCTATTACGACCTGCACAAGATTTGGTACGGTCTTGCCGGAGAGACGGCCAAACCGCCGGCCGGCTCCAGCGACTCGGTCAAATCAGCTTTCCGGGCCACCGCCGCCGATTATACGGCAACCGACTTCAGCGTCCTGGCCTCGACGGCCGCCATGCTCATCGACAACAATGCGCAGACGTGGAGTCTCGCGCAGTCATACATCTCCCGTGCGGCGGAGATCTCCGCAGGGATGTATTGGACATCCGGAGGTGCATACAATCCCGAGACTGTGCTGTCGTACGGCGGCGCATATGCCCTGGCGGCTAATTCCATCCACAATACGGACTACGCACTCCACTACGCCGTGGTCAATATGGCTGACAGGATGGACGACTGGCCGACCGTCGATGAGGCATATGCGTCGATCCTCGAATCCATCGTCTGGGATTCCGGTTCCACTCCGGAGGCGACTTCCTCGGCGATCCTCTACTTCACATCCATCGTATCCGCCACTCAGACCGCCAACCGGGTCTATTTCGGCGACGACGGCGAGGGGGACTACTCCGCACCCATCTGGGCCCTGACGAACGACGGCAAGCTCGTCGGCGACGACGGGAGCGAGTACAGTCTGTCCGTCGGAGCCAACGATGTCCACCCGGCCGTCGGATGGTACACAATTAGTTCCGGGGTCTATGCGGGAAGCTTCCTGCAGTCGGTCGCGGTGAACAACACCGCCGCATCCGTCCGCGGAGGGGCGGTCATTGCCATCGACGGATCGTCTTTCGGATATGCCACCGTCAACCCGAACGAGACGCTGCAGGTGGTCTGGGACGGAGTGTCCAGCACCTCTTCGACCCTGAAATACCGTTACAACTTCGACGGGACGTTCAGAGAGACCTCCGGTGAGCCGGACAGCGTCGCCAATCTGCTGGTGAAGTATGCTGCACAGACATCCGTGATCAACGGGGTCCTCGCCAATGCCGCACAGGCCGGACAGGTCATGTGGAGCATCTGTGCGGCCGCGAAGGAGGCTAACATCTTCCTCTCGCCGTCATCGGTGTCCCCGCAATTGGCCAACGTCTCCATCGATGCCAATCAAAGCTATGCACTATATGTGTCGGCTCTGTCCCAGGTCAGCGACTTCTACAACAACTACGGGGAGCAGCTGTCGGCGGCGCAGACGAAGGTCTCCGAAGAATCCCTGCAGCTCTATTGCCGCGGAACGCTGTACAACAGCGACGGAACTCCGATCGCCAGCAACGTGGTCTTCACGCCCTATGTCTACGTCCGGGACATGACCGTCTATGCCGACGGCGTGACATTCTCCACCTTCAACCAGGACGGCATCGCTGTTGTCTGGACTTCGGAAGGCGCCTGTTCGAGCCTTGCGGACTTCAGGGGGACCTCCTCGGCCAGTCAGAGGACGGTCATCATGCCGGAGGGCTGCTTCTTCATGGCTGAGGAGGTGATGCTCGACCATGAGCTGACCGACTCGATGACCCTCCATGTCAAGGAGGTGACCAAGGTATCTGGAGTGCAGGACATCGCCCTATCCGGCGTCTCCGTCCCCAAGACGCTGGATGCCGGGGCCCTGTGCATGATCATCGTCCTGGAGCTCGCCGCTCTGTTCGCCGTCCTCGGGCTGTGGACCAAACAGGTCTTCCCGTTCGCCGTGGCGGCGGTCCTCGCCGTCCTCGGGCTGGTGGCGCAGGATTGGATCGCGGATCTCCTCCTGGGATTGTTCGGAGATTGATAGGATGGTCGATGTCGTCGCAGTCATTGATTGGGTCGTTTCCTACGGCGCATTCCTGACGCTGATGGGCTCCCTCCTCTGTCTGGTGGTGTTCGCCGCCCTGAGAAGGCCCCTCAAGACGCTGGTGTCCTTCGCAGGGGTGGCCGTGTCGATATGGGGGCTGATGTATTGAGCGGCGCATTGCTGATGTTCTTCTTCGGTTGCTTCGTGATGGCCGCGGCCATTTTCGTCGGCCGCAAGATCCGTGTGCTGGTGCACGCCATACTCCCCTCGCGGGACCCGGTCATGGTGTTCACCGTTCTGTCGGAGGGCGTGATGGTCCTCCTTCTGACGGCGTTCGGGATCTCCGTGCCCACGGCCCTCGTCGTGGCATTGGCAGCCTGGGACGCCGGATATGTATTAGGTTACATGACAGCCCCGCAGAACGACGTGGTGTATCTGGACATGCCGGACGAGAGTCTGACATCCACGGAAATCGGCCCGTTCGTCTACTATGTGAAGGACGGCGCACTCTTCCATATGCCGCAGACTCTCAAGGCGGTGCTTTTCTCCATGCTCGGTGCGCGGCACCCGCTGGACATGGCCCTGGGCGGGGCATCCCGGACCAGGACCGTCGTCGCCTCGAACGGCATCCTGTCTCTGGGGCGGATGACCGTCCTGCCGGTGGCCATCCATGCGGAGGAGCCGTTCGAGGTGGGGGTCGTCCGCATAGGTTCGCGCAAGATCAAGGACCTGCAGGGAAACGTCGTCACCTTCGAGCCCCGCCATGCCTTCACCACCACGGTGTTCGCGCAGACCATCCGTTTCTCCCGGGAGATCTACGACGATCCCCTCGCGTTCTACACCAAGACGGGGATCTACAAGACGGCCATCTCCAAGGCCGATGAGGCGGTGGAGAAGGCCACCCGCATGGAGATCCAGATGCAGACCTCGACATTCGATGCCGGGGCACAGGTCGTCGCCGGACTGATCTCCCTGCAGGAGGATGCCCCCGGGACCCGCGAGGACATCCTCGAGGCTGTGAGGGCAGAGAGGGCCAGAAGGGCCAAGGGCAGGTCTGCCGATGAAATTCAGGAGGCATTCGATGGTCAGGATCCCTGACGACGGAGCAATGGAGGCCGCCTTGTTCGGGACCGCACACATCCCGACCAGGCTGGCCCTCGAGGACTGCCGGAAGCTTACATCGTCACTCCGTCTGGGAATGGAAAGTATCATGGCGAGGATCGATGTCGATCTCGCCGAGGGCATCCTCGACGATCTCCCTGACCTGGTCTTTTCGGACGACCCTCTTCCGGACGATCTCGACGATGGAACGGGAGAGACAGTGCTGGCCCTCCGTGATTACACTAAGGCATTCACGGCATCGCAACTGGTCGGTCAATGGGCGCGCGGCATCGAGAAAAGGGGCCGCATGATCGGGTTGGGGGAGTACTCTGCAAGGACGTCGGAGGCCGGACCGTCTTCCGATGCATTCGATTCGGCGATCTCCAGGTTCGGAGATATGGGGAGGGATGTCTGATGCTGAACGATTTCGAGCAAGGCAGGAACTCCAATCTCTATCTGAACGTGGTCGTAAGAATCAATGCGGATTGGGAGAAGCTGCACCGCCATCTCGAGGAGATGGACACGAAAGTCGCCTATCTCCGGATCTTCGAGATGTCCCTCTCCCCGGCGTGTGCCGTCCCTCTGTGGGACATCCCCGAATATCAGAGTCACGCGAAGGCCTTCCCTCTGCCTGCGGATCCGTTCGCCCGTCTGGACTTCGAGTCCTTCAGGGCACAAATGGCGGTTTATGAGTTAGTCATGCGGGACCAGGGCCTTATCGGCACCAAGAAGACAACGATCATAGGGTTGGACGATCCGAAGGAGCTGGTAAACTGAGCTCTCTTCCGGATATGATGCATGAGCTCATCCAGCCCGGCGAGACCATCGTCATGGCCGGCCGCAGAGGCCATGGGAAGACGGCGACCGCAGTGTCCCTCTGCCAACACGATATGGCCGGCGATTTCGGGCATGAGAATGTGGCCGTGATCACCAATGTCGTCTTCGGCCGCAAGGTCGCCGGTGGACAGCCAGTGGAGGACTATCCTCCGGGGGTCTACCACGAGGACACCTTAGCCGGCACCATGCGCCGCATCGGGGCGATCGTCGAGGAATACGGCCGCCGCGGGGCCAACATCATCTGGCTGCTGGACGAGGCTCAGAACTTTATGATGGCCGATCAGAACGGGACCAAAGAGAATCTGGCCCTCACGAAATACCTGGGAAATGCGAGGAAGTTCGGGGTGTGCAACATTTTTCTGACTCCGACGATCAACAACCTCGCTCCGAGGGTCCGCTGCTTCCCTCAGGGCGAGGGGAAGTCCGGATACTGCTCATGCCAGATGATGAAGGACAGGGCGGAAGCCAGAAAGCTGGTGGGCAACCGTGCGGATCCCCGCTCGGTGACCTTCTTCAGGACGGATCCGGATGCGAGATGGACCCCGGTGTTCATATCGCCCACGTCCTGGATCCGCGACATCTACGGACCGACGGTCAGTCCCGGTGATTTCGGGTACGACACCGTGTCGACCGCGACCTTCAACATCGGGGAGAACGGGCACGGTGTACCGTTCAGCTTCGAGAAGTTCATACGGGCGACATCCGGAGGACTGTCGCACCAGCTGCCGGAGAAGATCGAGGGTTTCTTCGCGGAATGGGACCGCGAGGGAGAGAAGGGGAAAGAAGAGGAGAGGACCGGGCAGGCTCCGGTGCAGATCGGATACACCAAGGACGATGTCGAGCTCATGAAGTGCAGGGCGATGCACCGGCGCCGCCTGGCCGGCGACACATGGCCGGAGATTGCAGAGGAATGGGCGGAACCCAAGACCACCCTGCAGTATCAGTACAGGAAATGGCTTCCGATTCTTTCCGGAAGTGCCAGAGGAGACGAGGGTGGACGGACGGAGGACGGGAAACGGCCCCCCGCGTCCGCGTCATATATACAACCTTATAAGGCGGCCCCCGGCGGGGGCGGAAGTCCGTCGCAGAGGGGAGAGGCATGAGTCCGAGAAAGACAAAAAAGGGTATCATCCCCGGGAAGAAAAAGGGCCTTCTGGGATTGTTTTCGAAGAGGAGGGAGAGTGCCAGGAGGCCTCCGGCCCAGACTCCTAAGGTGCCGGAGCCGGGGCCTCCACCTCCGAAGGTGACCAAGGCGAAGGACTTCGGTAAACCGCTTAAAATAACCAAACCCCCGGCGAAAGGCAAGACAGTCTCGCCGGGAGACGTCGTTAGGAAGGACAGCAGGAGGAAACGAACATGAAATGGAGCATCGGAAAGAAAGAGGACCAGACCAGTGTCGAGCTGCAGAGAGCGAGGGACCAGCGCGAGATCGCAAAGCTGCAGGCGGAGACCGCAAAGGAACAGGCCAAGGCCGCGGAGGCCTCTGCGAAGGCCGAAATGGCCGCAGCCAAGGCGGAGAGGTATCGCGCGATCACGAGAGTCAGGGAAAAGAACGGAGGGGCCGGTGCAAGGATCGCCGTCGCCAACATCCCCGACTTGCCCAAGTCCAAGAAGTCAGCTCCGTCTTCCAAGGCCGCGGCCGCCAAGGGATGCAGTTCTGTATCCCCCAAGAAAAAAACGGCCTGCAAAACGGCCTGTAGGACGCCCTCCAAAGCGCCATCTGGGCAGAGGTCGAAGAAGTGATAGGGTCTGTGCTGAAAGGGGCTTTGGCGGTCGCGGTCGCCTTGGCGGTCCTCTTCACTTTAGGCATGTCGTTCGAATATCTCGCATACTGGGCAGGAGAATTGTTCGATGGTCTCGCTTAAACAGGTCGTCATCCCAGGGGTGATGACCATCGGTGCGGTCTATTGCGCAGTGGCTTTGGTCCGGTTCATGCTAGACGGTCTCGGAGGCATCCTATGGTGATGAGGCTCGTCCGGGCGCTGTTGCTTTACAGCGGGTGCATCTTCCTCGCCCTCTCGATCCTGACGGTCGTAGGGGCCGTGCTCATCCATCTGAACGGGGGAGTGGTCCGACGGGGATGCTGACGGCCGCGGCTGCGAAGACCCTTCCGTTCCTGATCCTTGCGATCCTCTTCGTCGCGGTGACCTGGGAGACGGTGCACGTGGTCGACTGGTGCATCACCCTTTTCGAGAGAGCGGGAGACGGCACTGCCGCAGGATACCTGCGGATGCATGCCTATACCTACATCACCTTCGTCTTCGGCGACGTCGGATGGACATTAAACTGATTTCTAACTCATTCGGATGGTGGAAAAATGACAGAATATAACATCCCAGTAGGGGACGACGGATTCGTCCCGGAACAGGCGATCCAGAAGCGTTACAGAGACTACTACAAAGCAAAACAGGCGGAGTACGATGCGCGCCGTGCGGCGGCGATCCTCTCCGGTGACAATCCCTCTCCCCCCGTCAACCTGGCCAAGAGAGACTACAACACAACCTCCGACTGTGTGATCCCCCTGAGGTGCACGCCCTCGCAGATCTCCGCCTGGTGGGCGGACCCGTCGTGCTGCGACGTCCAGGACATCGACTGCGCCGGACCGCCGAAGGTCAACGTCCCCAGGGGGATGACGCTGGCGCAGAAGAGGGACCAGGGGGGGATCCGTGTCATAGCCTCCCCTCTGGAGGAGCAGCGCATCAGAAGGGAGCTCGTCAGGGGGTTCGAGCCGGCCGACGTGTCGGCCATCGCCGCATCGAGGCCCGTCATCCAGGTGCAGCCGATGGCCCGCTCCGTCACCGGCTCCTACAACCCGGTGAGCAACAGGGTCACGGTGGACAGAGACAGGGGGCTGGAGCAGGGCACGGTGGTGCACGAGCTCTCGCACCAGCTGAGGGCGACCGACCCCTCCAGGAGGAACGTCATCGTCCGGACCAACCCGGACACGGACATCGAGGAGTCCTGCACGGTGGCCGAGCAGATGGCCCGCTCCGATGTCGTAGACTACAACGGCTATTACGCCAAAGCGTGCGTCTTCGACGCGAGGACGCACAGATGGAGGGATCCCACCGACGCGGAGGCCCGCCGGATGGCCGAGGAGGACCACATGCTCTTCACCGAGGGCAGGGGGAAGGGGCTGAAGGGCGATGCGGCCCTCAGGTCCGTGGAGAGGCACTGGGCCCAGTCGCACATCGCGAGGCTGAGGATGCACAGTACCAAAATGGCCGTCAACTCCATGGCCGACACCTACGGGAACGTGGAGAGGGTCTCCATGGCAAAGCCGAGGACGCAGAAGGAGGCGGAGGAGAGACAGAAGGTCCCGCTGACCAACATGACGGCGGGAAGGCCAGGGACGGCGATGGCGAACATCTCAAAAATAAAGACTGGACGCAGACGAGACAGGGTGATCCTTGACACAAATATTATCGACCAGGGTGCGGGACTGGGAATGGAACCTCAAATTACAGTTATCAAGATGGCTCATCAGAAAGACAAATATCTCTACACACGCGCGGTGGACGCAGAATTGAGACGTACGGACGATCCTAGGAAAACCGAGGGAATTGGAAAATTTATAAAACAACATCAGAAACATATGTTGTCTCCGCCCATGCCGACCGAAGAGGAGCTTTTGTCAATGCCTCCGGGACTGAAGAACGACAGATATATCCTCAGCGATGCTATAAAAACCGAGACGGACGTCATAGTCACGAACGACAAGACATTCCGTAGCCAGGGAAATGGTTTCGGCCCCGAAGTCATAGGTCCGGAAAGATATCTCGAAAGAAAAGGACAGATTTAAGGAAAAGATACTAATAACAGCCTGATGATATTAGATTGTCTCCGCGGTCGTAACCAAACCGACTATGCTGAAAGCCAGAGTTTAGCGCCTGGGTGCGGAGACTTCTTCCTTATTGGCAATCGACGTTTCGAGCCGTTTCTGCATGAAGGATCGTGCCCAAACACCTCGACCCAGCACTTTGAACTTCGTACCTCTCGGGAAACATCCGCAGTTGGCCTTCGCACAATCGTTATCTGACATGTTCACCTCTCGTGAAACTTATGCCCTGCCATCATTCACCGATCTGTTTCATTCAATGCGATCAGAGAGGGGGCCCAATGCGGCGAGGTGTACGCGCATCTCCTGTCAACGGCCAGCGGCAGGTCCGGCACGCGGCGATACAGCCTGCGGTAGTCCTCCAGCTCAGCATCCGAGACCTCTGCGCCCCTCGCGACAAGGGAATTGAAGACGTCCACGGCGTCCCTGTTCCACCCGTTCCAAAGGACGATGTTGGAATTGTGCGGGTCCGTTATCTCCAGGTCCCCTCTGTAGTCGAAGATCTCCTCCTCCATGAGGACCTCGAGCTCGGAGAACGTCATGGGGCCGAGGCGTAACCTGTGGGTGGCGACTTCCTCCATATACCTAGCGGTAATTTTAATCCGGAAACTAGTCAGAGCTCATCCCTCCGAAATTGCTGCAACATTTTTCCAAACACCTCTTTTGGATTAATCGCCGTAATGTGGCCAGAACACACTCATGAATGCTGCGATATAGTCGGGTTCGCCGCCGTTGCTTTTTCTCTGGCATCAGGCTCGGATGGTCTGCGATTGTCCTTGCATTCCATCATGTAAAACCGGATTGCAAATTTGATGTAGTCGGACACGCTGTTGTGTCCTTCCTTCTCCGCCTCCTCAAGGATCTCGTTGTAGAATGATTGAGTGACTTTGAATGAAATCATTCTGTCGGTTGGCACAGATGGTGGACCGATTCCGAACGGTTAATTATGATTCAGAATATAGTCTTAGTATAGTAGTACTAAAATAATAGTAAGACCATATTCATAACATGGGCAATAAGATTGTCTCTCTGAAAATGTCGGAAAAGGACATCGAAAACCTGGACAGACTCGTGACAATCACGAATTCGATGAATCGCTCCGATTTCATCAGGATGGCGATACGCGAAAAGATGGACAGAGAGGAATGCGTAGAAAAGAGAATGGGGGCCTGAGCATGGCCATGCCCGGGTCCTCCGTCGCGACGGCGGCCCCATATCAAACCTCTGCGAACGTCATGGTGTGCGAACGCTGCGGATGGACGGAGAGACCGTCGGAAGCCAAGGGATGGACATCCTCGAAGGAGGGCATCCTGTGCCCCTACTGCACACACGTCTTCTGTCATCCCGTCCCGGAAAAGCAGCACATGTTTCCCAAGGAGGGGGCATGATGCTCTCTTCCAGGCAGTACGCCCTTCTGCGCCATGCGGACCGCAAGGGCCGCGTAGGCGTCTCCAGCCGCAACCACGTCCCCGGCATGGAGGAATGTTCGGCCTTCGCCGCCAGATCCTACCTCGGACAGCTCCAGCGTATGGGCCTCCTCAGGCCCGAGGGTCCGGAGGAATGGACCATCACCGAAAGAGGGAAGGCGATGCTGAGGGAGGCCGGACAATGAGGTACGAATTCCGGAAGGAGGACGGCCGCACCGCGCTCGCGTTCACCTCCGTCGACGACGGGCATGCCATCAGACGGGCGTGGAAGAGCTATCGCGCGCAGGACGGGAGCGTGCTCCTGTGCCGCACTGACAACGGAGGCTGCGTCGCAGTCCTATGCAGATTGTTCAGCACGGAGGGAGAGTTCGCATATCTGCGCTGCAAGATCGAGATCTATGGCATGAAGAGTATTCCGCAGGAGGAACTCTCCGTGATCGGTACCGATTCCAGACTCAGGAAGGCAGTCGTCGAGATGCTCGTCGAGAACGGACAGATCATCGGTTCGGAGTATCTTAACCGGGAGCACAACCGCATGGCCGAGCAGAAGATCCTCTACGATGGCAAGATATTCAGTTACACAGTGGCCTGCGGAAAGAACCAGTTCGCAGCCTCCGATGAAAAAGACGTCCACACCCTGGGGATCCCCCAGAACCTCAGGAGGGAGGACCGATGACCCGCTACCCGGATATCATCGAGGTCGAGTGTCTTCTCCGGGTGCATCCGGAAGGGATCACGGTCAGCGAGCTCGTCCACGACATCGTCGGCCCTGACACCGGATACGAGTTCATCGAGATGCGGTGCAATATCTCCAGGAAGATCTACTCGCTATGTAAAAAGGGGCGCGCAGAGAAGATCGGAGCGATTCACGCACAAGGAAAAGACGCCTACATCTACCGTGCGGTGATCGAATGATCTACGTTGTCGATACCGAGACCACCGGTCTCAACGGATGTTTCTACGGCGATAAGATCGTCGACATCGGGATCGTCGGAGTGGACCCTGAGAGGAAGTCCGTCATCCCCGTCTACTCCGAGATCGTCGGATACGACGTGTCCGGATGGCCGGACAGTCAGAAGGACGCATGGATCTTCGGAAATTCCGACCTGACGCTGGAGCAGGTGGCCTCCGGTAAACCTCTCGATGAGGTGATCGGGGACGTCCGCCTAATCCTCGACGGACATGTCGCCGCCTCCTACAACGAGGCGTTCGACTTCTCCAAGTTTTTTCTGCAGCGTCCGTGGAGCGTGCGCTGCACGCTCGCCCCGGACATCATGCTGAGGGCGCACCGTCTGGTGGACGGGGATTTCATGTTCGAGGACGGTTCGACGTCATGGCCGAAGCTGGAGACGGCCTACAGGGGGTTGTGTCCGGAAGACCCGGCGCAGCTCAACGGTCCGCAGGCCCACAGGGCACTGTCGGACGCCGTGGTGGCTTCGCACATCATGCTCGCCCTCATCGACAGAAAGCTCTACCCTTCGGAGGTGGAGGAATGAGCCACCCCCTGTTTTGGACGGTTAAAGACTTCGACGACCCGTTCGCCAGGCTGGCCGGCGCGTTCTCGGAGTTCGAGCGCGTCGAGCCGACCAGGATGTACGACCTGTGGGGGGCGGAGCGGCCGGAGGACGCGCAGCTGCCCATGAGCTACTGGACCAAGCAGCGGATCATTTTTTTGGTTCGCGAATCCGAGGAGCTCAGACCTGCGGCGGAGATCCTCGAAGGCATGATGCTGGAGGACCTGCGGGCGGTCGCTCTAGTCGATGCAGGCACGATGGCTACCGGTAGGGTGCACGACTGGGAGAGCAAAGAGTGGCGGCACACTAAATTCTACAGTCTGAACACCGAATGGATAGGCGTCCTCGCCAGAGCCGTGACCAAGGAAGGACTCTGAGGCGGTCGAATGAGACTTTTCAGAAAGAAGGTCACATTGGATTCTAATGTCATCATATCTGGCGTCACATACGGTTCCAAGACTGCGAACAAAGCAATCGACAGATCCGTCGAAGATGACCGTCTGATGATGACGAACGTCATCTATGACGAGTGTATGAAACATGCGAAGGACAAGAAGAAGAGCCAATCCGTCATGAAAAAGAGACTGGACGAAATCGCCCCGAACGTCATACAGATAGAGGTTCCGACTCAGAAAGAACTCAAGAAAAAGTATAGAATTCGTGACGACAACGATTACAAGATCCTGTACTCCGCAGATGTCACCAACTCTAAGATTCTCGTCAGCGGAGACAACGACTTCCACCAGAATAATGTGAAAGGTCCGAGAGGGACGAAGATCGTAAGGACCGCGGATTATGCTAACGGAAAGAGGCGGCGTTCTCAATTCCCCCTCCTTTTCAGGAGGTGCAAGAGGTGAGAAACGTTATTTATACTCAGACAAAGTGCCATGATATGAGCCGCAGAGATCACACGGGACGCCGTGTGGAGGACCCTATCGGGAGAAGAGGCGTGGTTGCGCTCCCCTCCGCGGTTCTCGCCTTTTCTGCAATAATTAATAACCGCATCCCCATAGGGGATGTAAGAGAACAAAATGAGTTGCCGTCGTTCAATGTTTTAGGTTTGCAACTCCTTCAACGCGGCGGCAACTCTCCTTTATCGAATCCATTTTTTGCCCATTGGATGCATGCCTCTACACCATGGGATCTGTTGGCAAAAACACGTTTCTCAATCATCAGATCTATCCAATCAATCAATTCTTGGTCTACAGTAACTCCGAGCCTTGGTTTATTTTGTGTCATTGAATTATATTCAATACAATCCGAGAATATTAATAGTCGTTCAATTTTATTACATTCAGTAGAATTAAATTCTACTGGAGTTGCAAAACATGACAAAACCAACAGCATCAGCGCAAGCTATGGACGGTCTGACGAAGACGTTCTACATCACGGAACCGGACGGGACGGCCGCAATATTCGTGAGGGTCTCCGCGGAGTTCTCCGGCATCGCAGAGAATCTCGTCATAACGGAGCTGCAGGACATCCTGCAGGATGCGGAAGAGCGCATCGGACAGCTGCTCCGCCGACGGAGTTGATGCGGATGATCCCCGATGAGATACTCATCGACCTGCAGAACACCACTCTCACCCTGGGAGAGGTCATGTCCCGCATAGAGTCCTACAAGGCCGACCCCGGCTACAGACATAAGGAGATATTCATGGACGGCGACCGTCTTGCCATCGTGGCCCGCGTGAGACCTTCCAAGGGGGTCAGGGCATGATCGACGGCACAAGGATCTGCGAGAACTGCGGCAAGATCCGTCGGATCCGCAGAATCCCGACATCGGAGAAGACACGTTCTACGGCTCTTGTTTCCGGCGCATATGCAAATATAAATACTCGTGAGCATGATAGCAATAACGGAGAGAAGATGACGGCTCCGGAAGGAGCCGGACCCTTGAGGCGGGTCAGACCCGATCATTCCTTACGGAATGTCGATGACGACCATGGCCTCGTCGGTCACGATCGTCAGCCGTATGCCGTGCATCCGACAGCAGATGTCGATCATAAGGATCATCTCACCTCCCACCGGGACGGTTCCGGGCTCGCCGAGAGATTGGTAGTCCATGGCGAACCCGGACTGCCCGTCTACCGGCATCCTTCTCCATGCGGCTCCTGCGAAATAAACATATCGGGATTCCGCATCACGATGACATATCGCATTCCCTGTGGGAATGTAAAAAAGAACAATGGGGCCAGTGAGGTTCAAATTTTAAGAATTGGTCTTCCTAAAATTCCTCACGGCCTCTCCTCTTTTTCCATTTCTTTTTTGAGCCTAGCCAAGGCCAGTTCTATTCCATGCGACCAGCTCGCGAACTCGTGCTCCTGCACCCCCTTGTCGAGGAACTCGAAAAGATCCTGCGAGATTGTGATGTTTAGGGATTTTTTGTTGCGTTTTGTAACTACCATACGTAACAAAATTCTGCACAAACAGTTAAATAAGACCCAGATTAATCTTTGTACTGCAAAGATTACCTTTGCAGGAAGACCAAAACATGACAAACACAACACAAACAGCGCAAGCTATGGACGGTCTGACGAAGACGTTCTATGTCACAGGACCGGACGGGACGGCCGCAATATTCGTGAGGGTCTCCGCGGAGTTCTCCGGCATCGCAGAGAATCTCGTCATAACGGAGCTGCAGGACATCCTGCAGGATGCGGAAGAGCGCATCGGACAGCTGCTCCGCCGACGGAGGCGATGATATGACCGACTACTTCCGCCTGACCGTCAGATTCGGCACGGAGAGGCCGCAGGGAATCTCCGACGCCGTCGGCAGCATGTCCTATGCATCCGCATGGCACTGCAACCAGCACTCGTCCAACCTCGTCGTCCTGATCAGAGGGGTCGAGGAGGCTCTCTCGGCCATGAGGATGCTCGTATCCGAACGCATCCCCTTCGACTGCAGGATGCAGAGAGGAGGCGTCATATGATGACAAAGTGCAACGGTCGCAACCGCCTGCATACCCAGACAGAAAAAACCGCGAAAAAGTGGAGGGACGTCCTGTGAAATTCGACGCCATCGCCCTGGGAGAACCGACCATCGGTCCGGACGGGGATCTCTGTTTCACGTACACGGACGATCGGCACGACGGCGGAAGGCTCTTCGCATGCGTCCCTTACAAGGAACTGTGCCCTCCGGGCGAGAAAGACGACGAAGGGATGAAGATCCAAGCCTTCCTGGAGAACAGCCTCAACAGATGGAAGCTTCCCGGCAAATTCCGTCCGCACGACTGTCTGGACCCGGAATCCGGATATGAAGGAGAGGACTTCGACCTGGAGATAGGGGACTGGCGGAGACGCTTCTTCAACCTGGGGTCCAGGATCATGCATTACATCGAGGGGAATTTCTTCCTAACAGGGACTTTTGACTCTGAGGCAATCCTGAACTTCATCGTGGGCACCTATTTCCCCGAGGTCTTCGACCACGCTCCCCGCCTGATCATCAGAGGGGCGTCCAACGCGGGAAAATCCAAGCTGCTGGACTTCCTGGCCGAGCTCTGCTACCACGGGTTCATGGACGCTGACATCACCGGGCCCTCCCTGTTCCGTCTGATCGAGACGGAGCACGTGACGCCCCTCCTCGACGAGCTGCAGGACTACTCCAAAGACAAGAGGGACGATATTAGGATCATATTCAAGAACGGGGCACGCAGGGGCGGCCATGTGACCCGGTCGATCAAGATGTCCGACGGGGACTACACCGTAAGGACCTACAGCGTCTACGCCCCGATGGCGGTGGTCAACCAATCCGGAGGGGTGATCGACGACACAGAGAACAACAGGTCCATCACAATCAGGATGCTCAACGCCGGCAGGAGGAAGATGCCCATGCGCCCCGACCGCGAGGAGCTCGCGAAGCTCCGGACGGAGCTCTATACTCTGAGGGCTCTGTGGCTGCTCCACCCGGAGCGCGTGGGGATCGGGAGGGTCTTCGAGGAGACCATCTCCGAGCTCCAGGACGAGGACGGTATCGTGAACGACCTGACCGGCGAGAGGGTCATCGTCAACAACCGTGCCCGCGACATCGCCGGGACTCTCCTGACCGTCGCCAAGTTCACCGGCACCGAAGGAGCGGTGCTGGAGATGCTCCGCGACCAGCAGACGGAGATCAAGGCCAGCGAGAGCGACAGCGGCGATGCGAAGGTCTTCCGCGCCCTCCTCCGGTGCATGATGGTGCCGGAACACATCAACGACATGCGCATACACCGCACTGCATACAGCGGAGCCGCGGCCGTTACGACAAGACAAATAGCCGAGGAGTACAATTACATCCTGGCGGAGGACGGAGAGAACACCGGCCCGTACCAGCGCGTCTCGACCCGCACAGTGACCAACCGCCTCGTGGATCTCGGATTCCGCATCGATGAAAAAAGACTTCCCGGAAACATGAGCAGACTCTCCGACAGGGACTTCGCAGAGATTTTCGCCGGAAATCTCGAGCGCTTCGGTACCGAGGAGGAACAGGAGTTCTTCAGGAGGAACCTGCCGGAGACTGTTAATTAATCCCTCTGGTAACTGTGCTGTTAATCCCATGTGCCAGACTTCTGAAAAGTTAACAAGTTAACAAGAATGGGGGAATAATATGGCGGAGTGCAGAGAGAAACCGGGACCGGCGGAGTGTGCGAGGCTGCGCGCCGCCGACCCCGCCAAGGTCCGGCTCGGAAGATATCCGTTCCTAGCGGGAATAAAGTACTTCGTCGCGAAGAACGAACCGTACATGTCTCCCACGACGATCTACGAGAACACCAAAAAGCTCCGGTATTTCGCAGAGGTGTTCGAGAGACTTAAGGCGGAGGGAGCGCTCGACACGACGGATCCCCGGAGGTTCGGGGAGCTACATTTCTCCGAATTTTTCCTATGGATGAGAAGAAAAGGACTGTCCGTCACAACGCAGACCAAGTACTATCAGACCCTGAAGACATATCTTATGACATGGCAGAACACCACCTTCGCCGATCTGAAGCTCAAGGGAATCGTCCGTACGCCCCGGAATGAGAAGTCGAAGCCCATCAAGGCCCTGACCGTCGAGGAGGTCCGCACTATTTTCGCCGCGGCAGACCGGATGAAGGGTTGGGGAGGGATAATGATCCGCGGATACATCGCCCTCGCCTTCGGGACCGCCTGCAGGCCCAAGGAGATCATCCTCGCGCCGGAGAAGGACCTCGACCTGGAGAAGAGAAGGTTCTACATCAGACACCCCAAAGGGGAGGGTTCATGGGCGGAGCCCCAGTGGATAGGCATCGTCCGCGAGGACATGGTGCGCAAACTGGAGTGTTTCATGGAGGAGAGGGCGGAATACATGGCGGCGAACGGTCTCCGGTCGGACTTCTTATTTTTCAATAAAAAGACCGGGGACCACTACACCCTGAACGGATTTCACATGATGAAGGCCCGCATCGAGAAGGCCACGGGCATAGAGTTCGCCCTGAAGGACTTCCGCTCCACCTTCTGCAGCATCATGATCTCCGGCAACCTCGCCCTGCTCAAGCCGGTGAGCCTTCAGCTCCGCCATTCTTCGGTGAAGACGACGGAAATGTTCTATGCCAAGATCTGCGAGAGCTCGGAGATCTCCGCAGCCATCGGAGACGTCTGGAAGGACAGCGCCATCGACTGAACTGCCGATATTCACTCCAGTTTCGACAAAAGATACGGAAAACTCTCTATTGGCCGTCTGTTTCAGCATGTCTGGCCATGCAAGTACTGCATGTCCCCTCAGGCCCGCCATCTTCTTCTGATTCTTCCAACTGTCCTCGCTGCATCCTAGCTTCATCCGCCCGCGTTCAGGATCATCTGTTAATTGCGAAAACTCGATTTTTCGCAATTAACGGAAACGATAGTTGCGCGGATGCAATTAACGGCAAACCCCTCTACCGCATCCTCGCCGGGTTGAAGTTGATGTTCTCATTTGCCCCGCGCCTGACATCTGCCATGTCAGAAGTATCAAGCGATCGATTACCGGCGACGGTTCCGTCATAGATGTGGTATGGCGGCCCGCAATCGCCAAGATCAACTAAGAAACCTGAATGAGGCAATTATTCTGCCAACATCATACTTATTCTAACGGACCGCCTGGGAGTTAGAATAGTTGGAATAGTTAGAATAATCCTAACACCCAAAACACCCTCAAAAACGCACATTATACCTAGTGGGTCCCCTCAGGCCCGCTATATCTTTGACCTTCTGTCAGCCTTGAAGTTATTCATTCGCCATTTCATTCCTCCCATATTGCAATCCCACCATCACCGGTTTTATATCATTGATTAATGTTTTACATATATAGAAAGTAAATATTCGGTGATAGAATGAAATCAGGAGCGGTCGCAAAATACATAGATTCCATCGATGACGGGACCGTTTTTGCGATATGCGACATACCCAATGATTCCATCTCCGATTCTCTGAAGACTCAACTATCTGTTGCATGTAAGAGGGGCCGCATCGTGCGCATCATGCGTGGGATATATTACAAACCCAAATACAACAAACTCTTAGAAACCATGATCCCCTACAATCCAGACGATGTTGCATATGCGATTGCCAGAAATAACGGCTGGCACATCATCCCCGGAGGGAATTCGTGTCTTAACCTGACAGGGCTTTCGACCCAAGTGCCTTCTCGTTTCATATACTATTCCGATGGGCCCTACAAGACATACAATATAGGGAACACCAACATCGAGATGAGACGCAGGGAATCCAAAGACATGCCCGATTCGGACGGATTGGCGATACTTATTCACGCTTTGAAGACCAAAGGAAATGGAAACCTCACCCAAGATGACATCCGTACACTGTCTGAATATGTCCGTTCACACGGAGTTGCTATGAATCCCGCCGAATACAGCAAGACCGCGCCCTGGATAAAGAAAGAGCTTCAGAGGATTGCCCGTGTACAGCCACTATGAGATAGCGAACCTTCCCAACTCGGACCTCAGAGACATATTTCTGCAGGTGAGTTCGGAAATGAACATTCCGCCTTCGTTGATTGAGAAGGATTTCTGGGTTTCATTGATGCTGAAATACCTGTACTCGGACTCTCCTTGGAAACACAGGTTGCTGTTCAAAGGCAGCACATCCACTTGATGGTCACTTGCCGTAAGCCTTGGAGCGGTGGCGTATCGCAACCACCAGAATGACGGATTCGCTTTCGCGGATCTGTGCACACACACGGTAATCCCCCACGCGGTACCTCCATATACCCGCATACTGACCTTTGAGCTCTTTCCCGTGAATCCTCGGATCCTCACAGCCTTCCAGATTCTTCCTTAGCCAACTGCGGATGTAGAGGTTCACCGAATGATCCAATTTTTTAAGATTCTTGTAAGCTTCCTCGTCCAGAAGCACTTTGAATGTCATTTGCGGTCGAACTCCTCATCGAGCTCGTCCAATGTGTATGCCTTTCCCGTAGACTCGTAATCGGCAATGGATTTGAGGCAATATTCCAGGTCAATCTCGTCCTCGATCATCTCGAAAAATGCCCGGCGAAGAGTCTCAGATACGCTGATTCCGTGCACATTCGCATAATTCTCAATCAGAATCTGCTCCTGCGGGGAAACCCTGAGAGATATAGCCATGATAATGTATTACTATGTATTACATTTAAAACTTATGGCAGGAACACCTGAACAGCCTCAGTTGACGTTGGTAGGTCATCAAAAAAGAATAGGAACTTTAGATGGTGCCACATTCTAGGATCAAACCATTCTAACGGACCACCTGGCTGTTGAAATAGTTAGAATAGTTAGAATAATCCGAACCTCGAAACTCCTGGAAAATCGATAAGTCTACCATGCGGGTTCCCTCAGGCCCGCCACTTGTCATTCTCTCTTGAACGGCGACGCCGAATACGAAAAAAACAGCCTGATCCGTTACTCTTTTGGAGAGCTTACGCTACCGATACCATAGACGGCCGACCCGGTCCTGTCGCTATTGTAAAACATTGAATCCTCGGAGACAGAAGGGATTCATGCCTTTCAGAGGGGTTGTGCGAAGGGGAACGTCCGGAGTACGGGCATTTCATTATCTATTCATTATCTATCTTGTTGTCTACAATAACAGATACAAAACCTCTCGCCAAAAGATTTCTAAAACTTTGATAAAAGGTCGGATCCGAGATTGCTAATTGCGAAAAATCGATTTTCTGCAATTAAAGATGACTATAATTGCGTAAAATCTAAAAATCGCAATTAACGAGACGACGTCGGTCGGATGACCTGTTCCAACGGATCTGTTGGCAGTTGGGATGGTCGAAGTGATCCGAAACCGGAAATCCGCACGAGATCGTGCGGTCATTGAGGGGGCGATTTTGTATACCGGCCCGTGATTTCAATCGCGCAGGGTCGCTATCGGGATCACAAACACTCCGTCGTCCCTGCGATATCCGTACTCCGTTCCCGTGATTACGATTTTCAGATCCGGCTCCCTTATCGATATTCTTGCATCGACGTTGTTTTCACGTATCAAGGATTCGATCTTCAGCAGATGCGCTGCACCTTCATCCACATCCTTTTGACCCAGTTTTATTTCACACAACGCATATCTGCCATCCGAGAGATGGAGGACCGCATCCGCCTCCAACCCGTACCTGTCATGATAGTAGGAGACGGTACCGCCGTATTTTGACGAGTATATCTTCAGATCCCTTATACAAAGCGATTCGAAAAGAAAACCAAGGGTGTTGAAATCGCTGTTGAAATATTTCGGACCTATCCCAAGTGCCGCCACCGCTATAGATGGGTCTATCAGATTCTTCTTCGGAGATGCACGGATTACGGTCTTGGAACGGATCGCCGGGCACCAGGCGTCCACATCGGCAGTTATGTACAATTTGGACAAAGCACCGATGTAATCGTAGTATGTGCTTTCGCTGAACGGATACTTTGCATTCACGTCGGCGATTATCGTCTTATTCTCGGCCAGCTGGCATATATTACGGGAATATGAACGTAACAATTGTTTCATCACCAAGGGGTTGCGTTTCACCCCATCCACTTTGGAAGAATCCACCTCGCAGGTCTGTTCAAACAGATCCTCGGCTATCATCAGACTGTCCGACGCCTTGTGGATATTCACTGCGGACGGCCACCCCCCGCGACAGATCGCATGGATGATCCCATCCATATCCAGATCGGAGTGGCACCCGTCGAATCCTCCCGGATTGTCGAACAGATCCATTATCGAAACGGTTCCGTTGGATTCTCCGCTTTCGAATAAACTCATTGGGTACATCTGCAGTTTGCTTATACGCATGGTCCCGGTATGTGGAACGTCTACATCTTTGGAAGTCGACCCCGTAAGTATGTATTGTCCGGTTTTCTGTGTATCATCCACCGATTTGCGTATCGCTCCCCACATCTTCGGAGCGTCCTGCCATTCGTCAAAGAGCCTGGGCTTGGCCCCTTCCAATAGTTTGGAAGGCATCTCGGATGCGACCGAGAGATACCCCTCCCTTCTGTCCTCGTCCTGGAACTCTATTACGCTTTTCGCCTTCTGTTTGGCAGTTGTTGTCTTACCGCACCCTTTGGGCCCGGTAATGACTACCGCTCCGAAAACGGATAGTTTTCTATCCAATATCGAATCGACTATACGCGGACGATATACCATACCAAATCATTTGACAAAGAGATTTGAGGTATTTTAATCTAGTTATTTGAGGTATTTTGGCAAAGAGATTTGAGGTATTTTGGCAAAGAGATTTGAGGTATTTTGGCGAAGAGATTTGAGGTAATGCGCCGCACAACAATTAAAAGCGATATCGACGAGCATGACCTGTACATTGAAAGACGGTAAAGCATCATCCTTTTCCGACAGACCGGCTGGCAGTCATGATGGTTGGAAGGATATGTGACCTGACGATCTCCGACAACCCACTAGAATGCCTTGCAGATTCCCTCAGTGTCATTGAAGATCGTCGTCACCGGAGAAGAGTCCGATTACATAGAACCGAACGGGACATACATAGCCCCGGAGGGCATAACGGTCCCTAAAAAGGGTAAAGGGGTCCGAAGACCCCTGTTTTATGCTCAGTTGTCGTAATAGTAGATGGTGCTTCCCACGTAGGTACTGAGATCATCCTCATCTATTACAACAATGTCATCGATGGTCAATGAAGCATTGCTTCCGTCGAATCCATATGATCCATTGGTGTAGTAGGCGGCAACAATGTGGCCAGACTGCACACGGGTGGAATCTCCTACCCTCAGGCTCGAAGAGTCCATATCGGATCCCATGTTGACAGTAACCTTGGAAAGATCGATGTTCACATTTCCGCCGCGGACTACAAATGCAGTAGCCTTGTCAGACGTCATGTTGAACGTTCCTCCGAGGATCTTCCAGTTTCCATCCTGAGCCACAAAGACTCCGCATGCAAGATAGTCGGATGTAACTATGCCGCAGTTGAATGTTCCACCAGTGATGGTAACATCCACGGGTCCTTCACCTTGAGTGCCATTAGCGGTGACTGCCACATTGTCGATTGCAGTGAATTCTCCTCCGGTTATGACGACCTTGCTGCCGTTGACTGCCCAAACTGCATGTTCCTGAGCGGTTACAGAACCTCCGGAGATGTACACATTGGCTCCACTGTCATCCTGATTGCTGTAGCCCGCAACTATTCCCGTACCTGTAGAGGATTTGAGATTTCCTCCAGCCATTTCGAAATAACCGCCGTTTACTACAACGATCCCATTACCTACGGTCAAAATCGTTCCACTTCCATCGGCATCATCAACCAGGGAAAGCTTCCCACCATTAACAGTAATGCCCGAAACGGACTCGAACACGAGGTCGTGTCCATGCAGGTCGAGAACAACATCCGAATCCTGTCCCAGCGACAGACCGTTGGACAGGGTCACGTCTCCACTCAATGCGATGAATCTGTTCTCTGTTGAAGTTAACGCATCGACAAGGTCTTCTGCGGAGTCCACTTGTGTGAACAATGCCTTGGATTGGACGAATCCGGTATTGATACAGAAGGAGTATGCGTGATCCATTTTAAGATCCGCTTCACCGCCTATGTCGAAAGTCACTTCTGCAACGGTGTTGTGCGTTCCCTTTTCGAAGAAATACCAATCCTCAGATACATCCTTGTCTCCGATCTTCTCGACATAGATCATGGAAATGTGGGGATCGTTCAACTCGGTATTGCTAACGGAATCCATTACATACGCTTCCACAGTACGGGCACCGGAGATGGTGGCATCATATTCGACAGCATATGATAACTTCACGACATTTCCTGGCTCAAGGAAGATGGTACTGTCCCTGAGGGTTATTATCATTGTCGACTCGTTGGCCTCAGAGACGCTGACATCACAATCTATCGGAACGTCATCTATCGTAAGACTATAGTCATCAATATCCAGTTTCAAATATCCAGTATTGATCTCTAAAGTCGCATTTTCCTGATCCGACCACCAGGAGTTGGTGCTTCCTTCAAATGCCGCCAACCCGACGATGGCCACTACGAGGATCGCTGCGGCTGCTGTCAGTTTTGCATTCATCTGCTTACCTTCTATTATTCTTCTCTCTTATCCGACCCCGCATATGCGGGTAAGAGGTTTCGGCACCTGTCCTCACTGGCCCTCCACATCATATGCGTAGACGCCCAGATTGAAAGACAGGCTCTGGTTCATGGTATCGGACCCTGCGGATGACGACATCCTCAGAGTGAATGTGATCTCCATCCCGCCGGCCGGAACGGATCCGACATCGGTCTGCAGGCCGCTTCCGTCGGCGATCCCGTACAGATCCTCGGAGAACAGCCTGGTCCCTCCGGATTCGGCGGTCAGGATGATGTTCTTGGACAGCGCACAGTTCTTGGAGGAATCCTGGAGGTTCTGGACCCAGACGCAGGCATTGAAGTCCACACCGGAAAGCCCGGTCTCGTCGGACACCTTGACCTTGAACGTTATCGCATCCCCTCCCGGCTCCAACCCCTTCAGATCGAAAACGTACTGGGACAGACGTTCGTTCACGGCCGCCCCGTTGTACTCGGTGACGTATGCGGTGAACTCCCCGGACGCCTTCTTCACGGAGAAGGAGGCCTCCACCGTCTTGTCGGTGTTGGAATAGGACTCCGAATAGCGTACGGTCACGGTCACGATGCCGCTCTTGCCGGTAAGATCCGTCGGAGACAGCTCGTAATCCGTCACCACCCGGGAGGAACCGTCGGTATAATACGCTGTGACCGTCAGTCCCGATGTATCCAAGGTGTTCTCGGACGATGCATAGACGATCTTGCTGGGACCTTCCACCTCGATCCTGTCCACCACGGTATACTTCTCGAAGACCGCGGACACGGCCTGGTCCTCGGTCAGGGCGGAGAACACATACTTGGAATCGGTCAGCTGGGCGGTGACGTCGACACCGTTGACGGTGACGGACTTGAGCCCATACCAGACGTCGGGGGTGAAGGTCAGGGTAAGAAGGTCGCCGTAATAATACGGTGCCTCCGAAGAAGCCTCCACACTCCCTCCCTCTGTGGGATCTATCGATACCGTTATGACGATCCTCTTGAAGGTTACGGAGATCTCGTGGTCGGCAAGGACGTTGCTGAACACATAGGTCCCATTGGTAAGGGTGCCTTCCTCGCCGTCCACCAGGACGGAATCGTAGGTGTATCCCTCGGACGGTGTGAAGACCACCGTCAGGGACTCATTCTCCTGAACCCTCTGGATACCGGACGGGCTGGCACTTCCGTTCTCCCCTGCGGAGATCCCTATGTCGAACTCGACCTGCCTGAATGTCACGACGAGGATGTGGTCTGCGGAGACAGAGGAGAACGTGTACGCATTCCCGGTGATCTCCACCTCCTCGCCGTCCACCTTCACGCTGCAGACGGCATACTTATCGTCAGGAGCAAATAAGACCGTCAGACTTCCTCCGCGGTCCACGCTTTGGACCCCGGACGGGCTGGCACTTCCGTTCTTCCCTGCGGAGATCTCTATGTCGAACTCGGCCTTCCAGAACGTTACGGCGACGACATGGTCCGCCCTGATATCCCTCAGGACGTACGTACCGTCCACGATCTCGACAGGAACACCGTCCACCGTTACCGAATGCACCGCATAGCGGCTGTCGGGAGTGAACGTGAAGGTCAGGTCTGAACCGTATTCGACCGCCTGGGTCTGTTGATCGCAGGACCCATGCTCCCCTACATTCACCGTGACCGTGAACATCAGTATCTCGAAAACGACCTCGACCGCCGTATCCCTGGCTATATTGTTCAGGACGTACACGCCCCCCGATGTGGGGACCTCGACGTTATCCACAAGGACCTTCGACAGTCTGTATCCCTCGGATGGCACCGACGTTATGGTATAGGAATTCCCCTTCAGGACCTCGTCCTTGAAAGAGTCGCTGTTGTCGTTCACCGTACCGTGGCCGACGATGGCCACGCTTACGGAGGCATATGCGGAATCGTCCCTCTCGAAGAAGACCTCCACGGCCTTGTCTTCGATTATATCGTCGATCACATAGTTCGTACGGTCGTCCGGGACGATCCTGTCCCCTCCGTTGATGGTCAGATAGGACGTCCTGTACCCGGGCTCGGGTATGAAGACTATCTTCAGACTCTTCCCGTACTCTACGACCGACGTCGTGGGATCGGCCCTTCCGTTCTCTCCCGCGGTGACCGTCACGGTGTAGGTTATCACCTCGAACTCGACACGGACGGAATGGTCGGAGACCACATCGTTCAGGACGAACACGAGACCGCTGACGCTGGAAGTGACGTCGATGCCGTCGAGGATGACGGATTCAACACATATCCGGTGTCGGGAGCGATCTTGACGGTCAAGCTATCTCCGTATTCCACAAGGACGTCACCGTCTGGGTCTACGGAACCGTGTCCTCCGGACGATACAGCCACGGTGTAGGTGATCTTCTCGAAGGCCACTGTTACGTCATGGTTGCTCTTCACTTCCCTGAGGACGAGTTCCTGTCCTGTAACGGAGGAGGTTACATCCTCTCCGTCCATGGTTACCTTGGATATCCTGTAACCTTCGTCCGGGACGATGGAGATCGTCAGGTCGTCACCGTAGGCCACCGGCACATCGCCGCTGGGACTTACGGAACCGCCGACACCGTATGATATCTCTACCGTATAGACGATCCTCTCGAAGACGACGGAGACGGAATGACCGGAGACGACGTTGCTCAAGATGAACACGGAATCCTTGACCTCGGAGGTCACATCCGTACCATCTAGGATGACGGATGCGATACGGTAACCGTCATCCGGAGTGATCGTCAGCTCGAGGTCTTCTCCCCTCTCGACGACCACGGAGCCGCTGGGACTTACGGTCCCGTTGTCCCCGACACTCACCGTGACGGTCTCGGTGTATTCGATCTCCTCGAATGTCACCGATACGACCTTGTTACCGTCGATATCGGAAAGTACCAGCTTGCCGTCGGAAAGTTCCACCTCGCTGTAGTTCACAAGTACGGATGACACCATGTATCCGTCGTTCGGAGACACCGTCAGTGTGACCGAACCGCCGGCGGCCACCTCGCAATCGGAGGGGGTCACGGACCCATGGCCGTTGTGTTCCGCATGGATGACGTACATCCCCGGATCCACATCCGTCTTCATGAGCCAGAGTTCGATGCTCATGTCTGCGGTTATGTCCCCGACGACGAACGTCTCGGACGGAGGCACCTCGTTCCCATTGATCCTCATGTCGACGAACCTGTATCCGTCGGCGAGGGTCAAGGTAAACGTTACAGACGTCCCGGGGACCACCGATATGGTCCCTCCGGGGGTCAGCGTACCCCATTCGTACGTCTTGGAGACATCCCCGATACCGCCGGTGACGATGATACCCATTACTTCCGTTATCGAGACGTCTACTTCGACCTCAACGTCGTCGGAGGATGCCTCGCGGAAATCGATGAATATATCGCGGTCCCGGTCCATGAACACATTCAGGTTGTTGGTAAGGCCGACAGGTTCCCCGTCGACCGTTATGCCGTAGATGACGTATCCGTCATCCGGCGTGATCCACACATCCGCCACGGTTCCGAAGGGATACGAATCTTCGTACGATACGGTCCCGTGGCCGGAAGTCTCGACACTCAGCGAACGGGTACCGTCCGGACTGTCGTCCCATGTAAGAGTCAGGACGGCGGCCACCGTCACGATGCATACGATTGAGACGGCGATGGCGGCCACCTGTTCCGATGTCAGCCTAGCTCTCATCATTCGATTATTCCTCCTTATCCCCTTCTATCGACCCTCTCACGCCATCAGAGCCCTTGCCGCGCCTCGTCTTCACTATGTCCCAGATCCCTGAAACAGCCAGGATGGAGCATGGTATGACGACCAGCAGGACCTTGCCCGCGAACGTGGAGAATACCTCCACCAGACTTCCCAGCGTAGGGGAGACACCGGTCACCTTGCCGATGATGTCCCCGCTCGCAGATGTGACCGTCTGAGTGGACGGAGACGATGGAGATCTGTCTACTATCGCATCGCCGGCCATAGTGTATGTATAGCCGGACGGGCCGGAGGAGATGGCGATTATGCGGTGCGTGACCACCATGTCCTCCCGGGTTGCGGGATTCTTGTAATGGAACGTCAGGACGTCCCCGACCTCGAGGGAGGAGTAGAAGGAGTCCGACCCACCGTGCCTGATGAATACCATGCTGCCGACGGGGATCGACTCGATGTCGTAGCCGCTGCGCGGCTCACCGTCCATCGAGGCGGAGACGACCACCCTCACCTCTGTGTCGGAGAAGTCCAAGGAGCCTCCGTTCTTGTCGGCGACGTACCAGACTGCAGATACGGCTATCGCTAATACCGCTACCAGTGTGATCGCTTTCCTGCGGGAGACCTCCATGACGCTCACCTCGTTTCTGTCGTTTGATTTAAGGGAGGGGCCCGGAACGGGCCCCGGTTTACATCAGTGCCTGGAATCACTCACTTCCTACGGCTGCGGATAATGCCAAGGGGTTCTTTCCGTACAGGTTGAAGACCCACTGACCTTCAGATGCGGAGAAGGTGTTGTTTGCGGCTTCAGCCGTGACCGACGCGATCCATTCTTCCGCCGCCTCCGTCTTGTAATCCGTTGATGATGGAGAGTAGGTGAACGAGTCCCAGATCTTCACCGCGGCCCTGTCGGCCTTTCCAGAATCCTTTCCCCAATCGGAGAACGAGTTCCCTGTGAATGTTCCGAACTTGAAGTCATTGCCATTCGATGTGGAACTCTGGATCTTCAAAGCATGGCTGGGTCCTCCGACTACCTTGTTGTTATCGAAGCCGAGAACCGCCTTCTTCAACACGAGATAGATGGTGGAATCCTCAGTCTCATGACCCATGCTTGAATCGAACCTCTCGTACTCTGCACCATCATCCGTGAAGGTGTTACCGGAGACAGTGACATTTGCACCTATGACGGTCATGAGCATGTGTGCTGCGGAACAATCACGGACTATGACATCCTTGGCGGATGCCTCTATCTGCAGAGCCCCTGCGACATCACAGTTCTGGATAGTATATGATCCGGACGACCTTACGTCTCCAAGCGTGCTGTCGTTCCATATGGAAACACCTTCGGAAGAGATATCTCCGAGACCGGCGATGGTCAGACCCTTCTTGAATACAGCGTCCGATCCGTCGAAGACCTGTACAAGCAGGTCGGAGGGGGTCGACTTCAGGACGACATCATCTGTGAACGTTCCCTTGAACTCGTACACATCGAATACATCTATCGACGTGTATGAAACAGACCCGGGAACGACGATGGTCTT
>OGLM01000408.1_pt1 | contig 53175 bp, 47 predicted proteins | sample 1572531 | NCBI WGS metagenome assembly OGLM01 (sample SAMEA2581909, study PRJEB24529) | metagenome | biome: Human gut stool | place: China | collected 2011
GCTGAAGTAGTATTCCTGTATTTCCGTTACTCTATTGGCTGGTTGTATCATAATTCTTATTTTTAACTCTTAACTGTTAACTATAAACTATAAACTATCAACTATAAACTATTCTTTCTCCTCATATTCTCCCAACACCTTGATTTTCTTCACCAGCGGCGTGATGGCGTCGATGCTCTGGCGGTAGCGGGTCAGGTTGTCGAAGGTGAGATCCACGTAGAAGAGATATTCCCACTCATGTCCGATGTTCGGCAGCGACTGAATCTTGGTAAGATTGATGTCGTAGAAACTCAGGATGGTGAGCACCTTGGAGAGCGATCCCTTGTCGTGCGGCAGACTGAAGACGATGCTCGCCTTGTTTGCCTTCTCGATAGGACGGAGAAGAGCGGCCTTCTGCGGATTGCAGACCACGAGGAATCGGGTGTAGTTGTGCGGATTGTCGTGGATGTCCTCCTGCAATACCTTCATGCCGTACATCTGGGCGGCATACGAAGAGCAGATGGCAGCCCACCCATGCACCTTGTGCTGAGCGATGTAAGCCGCCGAACCGGCAGTATCCTCTGCCTCCACCGCCTTAAGGTCGGGATGGTTTGCCAGGAACTTGCCACACTGCATCAGGGCCACCGGATGGGAGTGAACCTCCTGCAGGGTGTTCCAGTCGTCATCAGGCAAGCAGCAGATGCTGTGCTCGATGTGGAGCTTGTGCTCGCCCACCACGGTGGTACCGCTCTGTCGGAGCAGCTCGTAGTTGTGGAGCAGGCTTCCTGCTATGGTATTTTCGATGGCGCAGATGCCGACCACCGTAGGGTCTCGCTTGATGTTCTCGAACACCTCCTCGAAGGTGGCGCAGCAAATCAGCTCAATCTGTTCGCCCTCAAAATACTGATGGGCAGTGATGTCGTGGAATGATCCCAACTCTCCTTGTATTGCTATTCTCTTCATTGCCGTATCTCTCTTTTTTTACGAAAAACGGTCCAACTCTTGATAGAGCGGGACCGTTTCGATGATTTCAAAGAATCTAATATCCTAAGTTGAAATTTACACGCAACTTCCCGCTTTACAATTGCTTGCAAAGTAAAAGTAATAGCTAAAAAAGTAAGCGTTCAACTTCTTCATAATTCTTATTTTTTATTTGTTATTCACTCATTGCTTCGAGTTTCGACCCCTAGAAGTCTCTACTCGTTTGCAAAAGTAATACTTTTCTTTGATACCGCCAAACAATTTGTCACTTTTTTCTTGAATTTCCTTATATTTTATGCTTTTCGGCAGTTTTTCAGCAAATTTTTAATAGAAAATCCCAAAAATCGGCAGAATTTTATCAGCATTCCTTCTGCAATTATCGGCAGTGTTCTCTTCCTTCAGCCTTAAACTCGCCGCTGAGTTCCCCTATTTTCTCGGGGTTCAGCTGCAGGTATCGCTGCATATCCTTCTGGGCTCCATCCTTGTCGCCCATCTGCATCAGCAGGTTTCCCCGCTTTAGCAGATGTTCGCTCAGGGCAGCCTTGATTTCGGCATCCTCGCCGTCGGCCTCCAGCTTCTTCTCCAGCTCCACCACCTGCTGCGTGAGGGTAGCCACCAGAAGAACAGGATTCATTTCATTCAAATCCATAACTTCTATCCTATTTATATTGATATATATGTCTTATTACTTATATATAATAATGTGGATTTACTTGATGGCTCCGATGATTTCCGTCACCGATTTGCAGCCGTGGGCATCCAGCCACTCGTTCATGCCGTCCTTCACCTTCTTGGTTACGGCAGGATCCAGGAAGTTGGCAGTACCGATTTCGATGGCAGTGGCACCACACATCAGGAACTCGATGGCATCCTTGGCGTTCGAGATACCGCCCAAGCCTACCACTGGGATGTTGACGGCATGAGCCACATCATACACCATGCGCAGGGCTACAGGCTTCACGCAAGGACCGCTCAAGCCACCCGTACGGATGCTCAGCAGCGGCTGGCGCTTCTCAATATCCACCGCCATACCCATCAGCGTATTGATGAGCGAAACGGAATCGGCACCCTCTGCCTCTACGGCACGGGCTATGTCGGCAATGCTGGTAACGTTAGGCGAAAGCTTCACGATAAGCGTCTTGTCGTACACCTTGCGCACAGCCTTCACCACGCTAGCCGCACCCTCGCAGGTAACGCCGAAGGCCATACCGCCATCCTTTACGTTAGGACAAGAGATGTTCAGCTCGATGGCAGGAATCTTCTCCAGCTCGTTTACGCGCGCCGCACACTCGGCATAGCTCTCAGGCGAATGTCCGCTCACGTTTACAATCATGTTGGTATCGATGTCCTTAATCTGAGGATAGATGTGCTCGCAGAAGTACTCCACGCCCTTGTTCTGAAGACCCACGCAGTTGAGCATACCCTGAGGCGTTTCAGCCATTCTAGGATAGTCATTTCCCTCGCGTGGTTCCAGGGTTGTACCCTTCACGATGATACCTCCTATTTCCTCCAGAGGAACGAAATCTGCAAACTCCAATCCGTAGCCGAAAGTACCCGATGCAGTCATCACAGGGTTCTTCAGTTTCAAATCCTTTATATTTACACTTAAATCAGCCATAATCTTTCTAACTCAAATAATATTCTATTACAATTTTAGAGCATAAATGCTCGGATTAGATATCCCAGGTGAGCTGCTTGATGTTGATGACAGGGCCATCGGTGCAAACGCACTTGTGTCCCTCGGTGGTCTTCTCCACGCAGCAGAGGCAGGCACCCACGCCACACGCCATCTTGTTCTCCAGCGATACCTCGCACTCCACGCCAGCCTTCTTGGCAAAGCGCGCCACGCTCACCATCATAGGCTTAGGACCGCAGGTGGAAATCATATCAAACTGCTCGTTCTCCAGCACAGAGTGGTTGGTTACGAAACCCACCTCGCCGGCAGAACCATCCTCGGTGGTGATGCATACCTTGCCTATCTTGGCAAACTCGTCGAGTTCCAGCAGGTCGGTATCCTTTCGGGCACCCAGCAGGAAGGTGACTTCTGCACCGAAATCCTTAATCATCTTACCAAAATAGAGGAGCGGAGCCACGCCTACGCCACCACCCACAAGCAGGTATTTCTGCTCCTTCCGGGTAGGCATCGTGAAGCCGTTGCCCAATGGCAGCATACAGTTGAGCGTATCGCCCGCCTGCAGTTTTCCGAGCTGCTTTGTGCCGTCGCCCACCATGGCAACGAGCAGCCAGAGCTGGTTCTTCTCGCGGTCTACGAAGTTGATAGAGATAGGTCGGCGAAGCATTGTCGTAGCCGAATGATCCACTCTTACTTCCACAAACTGGCCAGGCTTCATTTCTGGCAAAGGTTTCTCGTCGGTAAGCTTAATCAACACATGCTTGTCGCTAAGGCTTTCCACAGAAACCACCTTGAGGTCGAGAACATACTTTTTCATCTTTTCGATATTATTATATTATAATGTTATTCACTCATGTTATTGCAACCTTATTATATATTAGGTGCAAAGGTACTGCAAAAAATCGAATTTCACAAATCCGAGAGGAAGTTTTTTGCCCCGCCTTACTTCTTCGGCACAAAGGTCTCCCAGGTCTGGTCGTCGTAGAAGATGCGGATTTCCGTAATCCTGCGCTGCGGTTTGTCCACTATTTTAACCGCTGCATTGGCGATATTTTTAGGTGTCCTTTTTACACCGTGCATCTGAGGCTGGTCGAAGAGCGAGGGAGAAGCAGGAGAGGAATCCTGTCCGTCTGCCCCGAAATCCAGCGATGGCTCCATGGCGCCGCCTGCCAAGCCGCCTGCCCCCGGCATGCCGCCCTGAGCACCCATACCCGTTGATGCAGAAGCACCTCCATACATATCCAGCGAATCCTCGGTGCCCATGCTGCCTGCACCCGTAGAAGCCCCGGATGATACTCCAGGAGCCCCGCCTTCCACCTTATTAATATACATAGGAGGAGTACCGAAAAGCAACCACTCGGTGTTCACCTGAGGGAACTTTTTCTTGATTGCATCCACGATGTCGAGCGTAGGTTTGGTACGGTCGTTGAAGATGTTGCTCAGGGTTGCTGTCGACTTTCCGATGAGCTGAGCGAAACTCTGCTGGTTGAGTTTCTGGTCCTCCATAATCTGTCTAATTCTATCTTTCATGCCACTCAAAATTTTCAGTTTATACGATGTTTCAATCGATGTTTTATTTCCGAACAGGGCGTTTTTTGCCCCATTTTTCTAAGATTTTACAAAGGTAAAGCAAAAATTTGGTTATACCAAACTTTTCTGCAAAAATTTAGTTTTTTAAACTTTACGTTTATGTTTTCAAATTTATAAACTACCATTTATAAATGTAAGTTTTCTGATTCGGATTTATATATCTGATTTTACTATTCTAAATTAGTTACAAAGCTTTTCTTGATGCAAAAGAAGTAAATCGCTGATTTCCAAAGCCTATTTTAGCCAAAAAGTAGGTATTTTAGGGGCGTATGCACTTTGATATGTCTATTTTTGAGAAAACAGATTGAAACTTGAAATAACTAAAATATATAACTCACTGGGTTTCACATACTTCCAAGTTTAAAATCATCAATGTATATTTATACATTTATACAACCAAATCATGATATTCACGTTTATGCTTATAAATCTGAACATCATTTACCTACATAAAGTTTTCTCTAATTTACTTTTATAAACTAAATCACCGATTTATATTTATTCTATTTATAATCATAAATTATAGATATATAAACCTTAAAGAATGCAAACGCTAAATTTTAGGGGTCAAACGATGGCAAATTTTTCCATTTTGAGCGTTTTCAAGCCCGCAGGCCGAGTTTTGGGCAAATTTGCGAGTATTGAAGGGGGTTATTTTCGATAACCCGTTGATATACACCATAGTTAGGTATGATTTCACCGAAATCAGGAAAATCGCCATCTAGATGAGAAAACCACGAAAACGAGACTCTGCACGAGAGAAAAACAAAAAAAATAGCGCCCGTTTTCTCGTCAACGAACGCTATTTCCATCTCTTTTTGCAGGCTAAACACCCTCCCCGATTCCAGATCATTTCATTTTCCAAACAAAAGGGAGAAGGAGCAAAAATCGCTCCCCCTCCCACCCTTCTTCGCCGACTCGTCAATAGCCGCAAACCGAGTCGGGAACGAAGTTGTTTTTTTCACTAATGAAGGATGAAAAAGATGAGTTCCTTCATCAGTTCGCCAGCCGAAGTAAACGGATTGTCGATGCCCTTGCTCTTCGCATCCACCTCCTTCATCTTCTCGATAATCTGCATCACCTTCACGCCGGAATAGTTTCTCATTCCCGTCAGATAATCGCGCACGCCCCAGGTTCCTTTCAAATCCAGGAATTTTGCGAACTCATTTTCGTTCTGCTTGTTGGGTGCATAATAGGCTATCATCAGATTCTGGAAGTAAGAAAAGAGCAACGGGAGAATCGCATAGAGCGAACCCGTCTTCGGGTTGCTGTCAAAATACTTTATTATCTGATTTGCCTTGAAAACGTCGCGCTGGATGATGGCATTGCGAAGCTCGAAGGCATTGAAGTCTTTGCTCACGCCGATTTCCTTCTCCACCACGTCGGGGGTAACCCTGCGGTCGGAATCGCTCAGCGAGATGAGCAGCTTGTCGAGCTCCGATGTGAGACGGTGGAGATCGGCTCCGATGTGGTCGGCTATCATCTGCACTGCCTTCGGCTCTATCGTAGCCTTCCTTGCCTTCAGATAGGTCTCGATGAAGCCAGGCAGCTGCCGGTCGTAGAGTTTCTTGCTTTCAAAGACCACGCCCGCCTTTTCTGCTCGGGGCAGGAATTTCTTTCTTCTGTCTATCGTGCCGTTTTTATGACAAATCACGAGCACGGTAGACTTCACCGGCTTTTCCAGATACCGCTCCAGCGCCTCCAGGCTCTTCAGGTTCTGCGCCTCCTTCACAATCACCACTCTATACTCGGCCATCATCGGATAGCCCTTACACTGGTCCACTATCTGAACCGCCGTGGTATCCGCGCCGAAGAGCACCGTCTGGTTGAAATCACGCTCCTCAGGCTGCAGCACCGACTCCGCAATATAGTCGCAGATCTTGTCGATATAGAAAGGTTCGTCGCCCATCAGCACATAGACGGGCGCAAACTCACGAGCCTTCAATGATTTCATCACCGACTCGTAACTTATTGCACTTTTCTTTTCTGCCATTGATTTATTTTTTGTATCTTTGCAATGTTATTCAGATGCAGCCCCGGGAGTCAGCCCATGAGTTTACCCATGGCATGTGCCCAGGAGACCTGCATTTCCACCTGCAAAGGTACAAAAATAAATCGAACTATATATATAATAAGGTAGAGAAATTAAAAAAAGAGATATGATTCGCTTAAACTTGCCAACTTTCGACATCAAGGTTTCGGGCACCCGACAGCAGCCCAGAATCCTGGATGTGCTGCGCAGAAAATACGTGGCGCTCACTCCCGAGGAGTGGGTGCGCCAGCATTTCGTTCACTTCCTCATAGAGCACAAGGGCTATCCCGCCGGACTGCTTGCCAACGAGATTCAGCTCAAAAGCGGCGACAAGGTGCTGCGTGCCGACAGCGTGCTCTATAGCCGCGACCTGAGCCCCCGGATGATCATCGAGTACAAGGCACCCCACATCCCCATCACTCAGAAGGTGTTCGACCAGATATCGGTATACAATCTTCTGCTCCACGTAGACTTCCTGGTGGTGAGCAACGGGCTGGAGCATTACATCTGCAAGATGGACTATGAAGGTAAAAAATATGTATTCCTTGAAGACATCCCCGAATACTCCGATTTATTGACAATATAAGAAAAATGGGCAGCAGGGCATCCCCTCCGTTTCCATCCCATTTTTTCATCATTATCGCCAAAACACCCCATTTATCCCCCTTCAAAATTCGCATATTTCCGGGCAACTGTACGGCTGCTCAGAAATACGCAAATTTTGGAGGGGCTTTTTTGCTGCAAATACAGTTATTTTTTAATAAAAATAGCCGCTACATTTTGTTTTCTACCTATTTATTATTATCTTTGCAGAAATTTTAAATTCAAAAAAGTAATGGCAACAGACAATATGAAAATAGCCGTAGCCGGAACAGGCTATGTAGGACTCAGCATCGCTACGTTGCTAAGCCAGCACCACCAGGTAGTGGCTGTGGATGTGGTTCCGGAAAAAGTGGAACTCATCAACAACAGAAAGTCACCTATCCAGGACGACTATATAGAGAAGTACCTGACAGAAAAGGAACTCAACCTCAAGGCTACCACCGATGGAGCAGAAGCCTACAGGGACGCCGACTACGTGGTAATCGCCACACCTACTAACTACGACCCCGTGAGAAACTACTTCGACACATCACACGTAGAAGAGGTGATTGAACTCGTAAAAGAGGTGAATCCCGATGCCATCATGGTTATCAAGAGCACCATCCCAGTGGGCTACACCGAGAACATCCGCAAGAAGATGAACTGCGACAACATCATCTTCGCACCCGAATTCCTCCGCGAAAGCAAGGCCCTCTACGACAACCTCTACCCTAGCCGCATCATCGTGGGAAGACCCGAGGGCGACGAACGCCTCGACAAGGCAGCCCACATCTTCGCAGCCCTGCTGCAGGAGGGAGCCATCAAGGAGAACATCGACACCCTCTTCATGGGACTCACCGAGGCTGAGGCAGTGAAGCTCTTCGCCAACACCTACCTCGCCCTGAGAGTGAGCTACTTCAACGAGCTGGATACATACGCCGAAATGAAGGGACTCGACACCAAGGCTATCATCGACGGCGTGGGACTCGACCCGAGAATCGGCACCTTCTACAACAACCCATCCTTCGGCTATGGCGGATACTGCCTGCCAAAGGATACCAAGCAGCTGCTCGCCAACTATGCCGACGTGCCTGAGAACCTGATTCAGGCCATCGTGGAGAGCAACCGCACCCGCAAGGATTTCATCGCCGACCGAGTGCTCAACATGGCTGGCTACTACGACTACGCCAACCAGAACAACTACAACGAGGCAGAAGAGAAGCCTTGCACCATCGGCGTTTACCGCCTCACGATGAAGAGCAACAGCGACAACTTCCGCCAGAGCAGCATCCAGGGCGTGATGAAGCGCATCAAGGCAAAGGGTGCCCAGGTGATTATCTACGAGCCGACGCTGAAGAACGGAAGCACCTTCTTCGGAAGTCTCGTGGTGAACAACCTGGAGGATTTCAAGTGCCAGAGCCATGCCATCATCGCCAACCGCTACGACAAGTGCCTGGACGATGTGAAGGAGAAGGTATACACCCGCGACATCTTCAGAAGAGACTGATTTGAGTTAATAGTTTATAGTTTATAGTTAAAAGCGGAAGACTGAAAATAACAAATTATTAAAATAGATAAAAAATGGCAAAGTTAGTTATCAATTCCTATGAGGAATTTGCTTCTCACCTGGGTGAGAAATTAGGAGAGTCAGAATGGTTGCAGATCGACCAGGATCGTATCAACAAGTTTGCAGACGCTACCCTCGACCCACAGTGGATCCACGTAGACGTAGAGCGCGCCAAGGTAGAAAGCCCTTACCACAGCACCATCGCCCACGGCTACCTCACCCTCTCGGTACTGCCTTACCTCTGGCAGCAGATCATCGAGGTGAACAACATCAAGATGCTCGTTAACTACGGCATGGACGAGATGCGCTTCGGTCAGCCGGTAATCACAGGTTCACGCGTTCGCCTCGTGGCAACACTCCATGAGATTCAGAACCTGCGCGGCATCTGCAAGACCAGCATCAAGTTTACCATCGAGATTGAAGGCCAGCGCAAGCCAGCCCTTTCAGGCATCGCCCAGTTCCTCTATTATTTCGAGAACTAAACCGACATGGCGGCAGGAAAATGGATAGGAGGTTTCCTCGGTTTCATCACCGGCGGACCTCTTGGCGCCCTTGCCGGCTTTGCCCTGGGCTCACTCTTCGACCACGGCATGGACGAGGTGAACAAGCCGGGCAATGGCGGGGGCGAGGGCAATGAATACTCCAACGCCTACGAAGCCTACAGCGGCTACGGAAGAAGCCAGCAGGGATACCAGCAGCAGGGATACGGCCAGCAGCATGCCTACGAGGGCCAGCGCAACAGCTTCATGTTCTCGCTTCTGGTATTGTCTTCGTATATCATTGCCGTGGATGGCAAGATTATGCATTCTGAGATGGAGCTGGTGCGCCGATTCCTGCTCCAGAACTTCGGCGAATCGGCCAAGAAGCAGGGCGAGGAGATACTTCTCAAGCTCTTTGAGCAGCAGAAGCGCATGGGCATGCAGCAATATCGCAGCGTGATACACGACAGCTGCCATCAGATTCGTGCCAACATGATGTACGAGCAGCGCCTGCAGCTGCTCAACTTCCTGGTGATGATAGCCCAGGCCGACAACGTGGTTTCTCCAGAAGAGGTTCAGGCCCTGAAGGAGATAGCCATCCACATGGGGCTGGAGCCATCGGATGTAGACCAGATGCTGGGCATGCATGGCGACAGCAGTTCATCGGCATCATCCGCCACATCGCTTGATGATGCCTACCGCATTCTGGGCATCACGCCCGATGCCTCTAACGACGAGGTGAAGGCTGCCTATCGCAAGATGGCGCTGAAGCATCACCCGGACAAGGTGGCGGCCCTGGGCGAGGATGTGCGCCGTGCCGCAGAGAAGAAGTTCCAGGAAATCAACGATGCCAAGGATAAAATCTACAAGGCAAGGGGGATTTAACCTGGGATTTTTGTCAGCAAGTCAGTAGCCTGTTAAGGGCAAAAAGCATAAAAAATAGAGGGTGTGTCAAAAGTACATGACACACCCTCTTTTTTTATATCAGATGAAGAAGAAATCTAGATGATGGTAATCCAGATGGATTCCTCCTTCTGCTGCGCCTCCTCTATCAGTTTCATCAGTCGATGAAGCCAGATGCGGGAGTTCACCACCATACCCTTCAACTTGTTCTCGCCCACCAGAATGCAGCCCTGGGTATCGTCGGGATAGTTGCCGGCATGGATGCGGATGCCCTCGAAATTCGGCACGCCCTGCAGATAGGGCAGCCACTGCTTGAACCTCGGCGACATCGTGACGAGCACCCGATAGGATCCTTCGGGGATGGCGGTGTGACCCGGAATCTTTCTTGCCACCTTGCCACTCACTCTGCTATACTTGCCCTTCTCCTCCTCGGGCTTCAATTCCACACCCTTCAGGTTGCGCCACGTAGGCTCCAGGGTGTCGCAGAAGTAAGCGTCCTTCGACAACTTCTGCAAGTCAAACTGATGAAGAAAACTTCTCTTGTCGCCCGCCTTCTTGCCCGAAAGCACCTTGCGCTTCACATCGGCATCGGGCAAGATATAGAGGCGGCCGATGGTATAAGAATTCTTCTTCGCTATACGCTCTAAAACTATTTCCATAAGCATTATGTTTTTATGTGTAATAAACCCAGTAAACTAACTCAAATCCAGCCCGTCGCGTCTGTACTTAAGCTTCGTAAAACTGTGATAACTGTTATTGTGACTGTCATTGCTGCCACGTCTTATATATTTTCTGTATACCCAGGTAGCCAGCAGATGAGCCGTACCCTCTTTCGGCAGCCCCAAGGCATTACGTGCATCCACTACCTGCTGCTCGGTAAACATATCCGGCAGCGCCTGGAGAAGATTGGAAGGCCCGCGCTTGTTGGAATGCTCACCCCTGTTGGCAGAATTGCGGATATCCTCCTCGAAGAACCGCATCTTGCACCACAAGTCATAACGCTCGCTCCAGCGGATGAAATCCTCAATCTCCTCCTCCCATCTGTAGCCATTTGCCACATAAAGCACACAAGCCTTCAGATAGGCAATCACATTGGCACGGAAGGTGAAATTCTCGTAGATTCTGTTCTGCATAACCTGCGAAAAATCAGCATTCTCCTCACTCAGTTTATCTGCCAAGGCGTATGCTTCCGGGCATTCTATCAACCCCGTGGCAGCACAGAGGTTCTCGATATACGGCTTCAGCTTCTTTCTAAACTGATCGTCGTAGTTGCCATACACAGGAACTCTCTCGCCGATTTCTCTTTCGGGAATCGTACAGAAATTGATTCTGCTCAGCGGTCCGTCGGTCAGCACTTTTGAAAAGTAACGCTGTCCCTTCTCGATGGTGGTGGAAGCATTCCAGTTGAAGCGTATGGTAACACGCTCGGTAACACTCTGAAGTCCGACTCTTGTTTGTCCATAGATATTACCCGGGTCAAAAGCAAGACACATAATTCGGAAGTGCTGATTTCCAATACCCCTCAAGGCATCAAACTGATCTATTTCGTTAAGCGAAGTATAGAGGAAGTGCTCTTTAGCCTCTGCTGTACGCATCACGAAAGCCGGATTAGTCATGTCGGCATCAATCTCTTGAATAATGAGATTGTCTGGACGCTTGCGTTTATCCTTGTTGGCTCCCTTGCGCATCATCTCTTCCTTCCACTCCTTTTCACGCTGCAGGTTTTCCATGTCGCGCTTACGGATATCCTCCATAATCATCGAAATCGGCATCTGCACGCAGCTTTTACCAGCACCTGTACCAGCTAACAGACAGCACATTAGGGTAGCTTCATGCTCCACATTATCAATGTATCTGAATCTTGTTTTCCAGAGGTGTGTAGCCAGAGGAGGGAAGATGGCGCAAGCCACGGCAGGCTTGTAGATATCCGGAGACTGGGATACCAGGAGCTCTACGAGCTTGGGAAGTTTCTTGGGCATGGGTGGAGCTGGTGGATATTCATCTTCGCCATCATTACCTTGAGCATTGAGGTTTGAGCTTTTAACTTTAAACTGTAAACTGTCAACTTGCTGAATGGCCTGTTTCTCTGCCGTAGCATTGATGCGGATCACATCACGAGAGAACGGCTTCGAACTGTCTCCATATTTTGCATAGAAATCATGGATAAGCTGATGGCAGTCACGCTCCCCGTAATAGCTTGGCATCTTCTTCGCCACCACCTTCATCAGTTCCTCCTCTCCCATCACTCTAGATGCTCCTGCGCTCATAATAGCGAGCAGGGAAGAATGACGGGAACCGATGGTATCGATATCCATCCCCTGCAATCCCGCCGCCTCCTTGAAGAGTTCGAAGGCTATAAGATTCTTCTCACTAGCGGAATTTTCATTCATCGGATTTTCTTCATCGATTTTCTTCATCGGATTACACGGAGGAATCGGAACATTCTTGCTTCCCGGATTACGCACGGAATTTAAACGGATTTGGCCTTGCGGCCATTGGCTAGCGCCTTGAGTTCCTGTATCAGCCGAGCAGCCATCCGCATCAGCAGAGCCACTCCCCCCACCTAAGGCGGCTAAGGTTCCGTTTAAATTCTGCGGCGAATAGCCTTCCGATGAGGCGGCTAAGGTTCCGTTTTTTCCGCGTAATTCCGATGAAGAAAAACCAGATGAAGAAAAACCAGATGAAGAAGCTCTGCCGTCAATCGTCAGCCCCCTCTTCACGAAAGCCTCTCTTCTCAACGAAATCTCCTCAGCGGGCAGCACCGCATACCACTCCTTAGAGCGGTAAATCTCGGAATCCTTATCCGTGATAAAGATGATTCTCTCGGGCGTGATGCAGCTCTTGTCATAGGGAATCCCCGATGCCTCGCAATACGCACGCTGCGTCTCCTCGATGGTCATCCCCACTGGCATGCGGATATCAATGTGCAGCTTCTTTCTGGCGGAATACTCCAGATGCAGCAGCTTGCCTTTCCAGATGGTGTCGCTGCAGTTCAGCTCACGAGCCTTCTCCAGCGCCTTCTCCACATACTCCGCCTCATCCACATCCACGGTGGTCTGAAACAGGAAACTCTCGGGATCAGCATCGCCCTGCGAACGGTGGTTGTTTCTGAAGCAGGAGTAGTGGATGGCTCTGAAAGGCAACTGCTTCTTCAGTTCCTCCCTAGCCTTCGCCAGCGCCTTCTCATACTTCTCATCCGATGCCTTCGAAGCATCCTGAGCATTCTGAGCATTCACGCCAGCTATCGGTTTCTCGCCACGAATCTGCCCTATCACCCCCTTCAGCCACGGCTGGGCTATCAGCTGGTCGTACACCGCCAGGGGCTGGGAAGAGTTGATTCTTCCCATGTTGCCCTTGCGTGCAGGGTTCAGCGCCATTACTTGTACTCTTCCCATGCAATGTCCTCCTTAAACTTCTTAACCTTACCTCTCATCTCCAGCACCTCTTTATAAAGGTACTTCATGATGTCTGCCTTGTTCATCTCCTTCGGGAAGGAGAAGGAGGCAAACACACGCTGCGGCGAAGTTCTCAGGGCGCCATGCGAGGTATGGATAATCTCCGTATACTTCTTCTCGCCCGTCTGAGCATACGGCTTGAAATCGAGCTGGTCGCCGAAATCACCACCGCTGCACACCAGTCTGCCCGGAATCACCTTCGGATTATCCGAGATAATCTCCGCATCGTTCCATGGCGACTTGCGGATAGCAATTTTACCACTCTCGTCAGTAATAATACTGGCATCCACCTTCTGGGCGTTCAAAAGCGCCTGCTTTGCAGCCTTAGCTGCATCCTTAGCCATTGCAGCCTGAGCTGCTGCGTCAAAACTAGTCTTACTCATAATAAATATATTCAAAAGTTTAGAAAGTATATATATAAAAGTTTTAGAAAGCATGTATTAATCCAAAAAGCTGGTCGTTGATGATGAGCATCCCCGTCACATCCATATAGATGTTGATAGGCTCCAGGATGGTGTTGTCTGAAATCATCACCACGCCTTGTGCCGCATGAGTCATCGACATCACAGGGTCGTTCACACACTTCTTCACATACCCCAGCACCCACTTGGCAGCCAGTTTTTCTGTGGCGCATTCAGCATCCACCATGTCGGCAACCAACTTCTCGTCGCAGAAGTTGAAATTAGCAGCCACGTTCTTCTTTCTGTGTGCGGCTTCCACACCCATGACCTCATCGCTGTAGAAGAGGTTGTGCTGGTTCTTCTTCGCAGGCTTCATCACCACATTGAAGTTTTTCAGTTCTCCTTCTGAGTCGGCAATAACCTGATAGAGCTGCTGTGCCCCCTTCAGGAAGATAGTCTTCACATCGAAGAGGTCGAAGTAAATTCTGTCCTCTTCCACCACCACTCTGAGCTTTCCGTACTGCGGATGCTCAAAAATATAAGGAATCAGTTCTTTCATATCTGATACTTATTTTATATGATTGAGGCTGCGACCATTCGCCAAATTCCATACGCCAGAAGTGGTACCAGGTTTCCGGATACAGAAAAGCCCCGCAACCAGCTTTATCAACTGATTGCGGGGCAAAGGTACGGCGAATTTTCCAGGGCATATATCCCACTTTATCCCAAACATTATCCCACCGCAGGAATATTCTTTCAGAACAGGGAGTCAATCAACTCATGACCTTGCGGAAGAGGCATGTTGCGGCGCTGCTTTCGCAGGTCGCGCAAGCCTTTCTCCTCGAAAAGGTCCTCCACCAGCTTCGTGGGGAAAGAGGAACGCAGCACCCATATCGGCTCATGGGTTACGGCATCATTCTTCACTTCATCCCCCGACCATAATCTGCCGATGAAATAAGCCAGCAAAGTCTTGCTTCTCATCAATCCGTGCAGATGTCCCGACGGAGTCATCGCCAGCAGGCCTTTTTCCATCGCCTTCTGGATAATGCGCACCTTATCTGGGTCCCCAACGAGGCTCAGCAAGTTAGCTTCGCTGTCGCAGCATTGCTGCTGCCGGCATGCCATTTTCAAAACCACGACCTCTTTTTCAAGGTCATCCAGCATCATTCTACACTGTCTGATGCCGTTTTCCACCTGAATAAGTCTATCTTCCAACATACTTCTTATCAAGTTTAATCCCACGATTACCTTGAATAAGCAATGTTTCTCCCGTTATCTGCTCAATGAGTAAGCGCTTACCTTGACCGGCTAGCGTTCACACACTGCAAGACAAGGATACTCCACTTTGAAGTACGGTTGCAAAGATACAAAAAAAATCGCTTCTTGTCAAGAGTTTCAGGGTGACATCTTGGGGGACATCTTAGGGGACATCTTGGGGGACATCGGGGTAGCAACGCAAAGGAAGCCTATCTCAAAGGCAAAGGAGCGTTGCGAATTCTTTACGTAACACTCCTGCCAATTCCAATTAACCCAAGTTTGACAGTTTGAAGAATCTTTCATTTTTTTAGTGTAATTATTTAGAATGACAGATTCTCCGAATGTTTATAAATGCGCGAAAAACATAAGAAAGATAAAAAAGGTTCCGTGTTACCAAATTCTTTCATACCTTCGCGCCATCAAACCAAACGAATAGAAAATATGAATAAAGTATCAAATGACATCAAATGGTTTTGCAACCAGTTGCGACAGGCAGAGCAGATTCTGAATAATGCGTTAGAAGAATCTGAGGAGTTTTCTGAACACGACAAGCATATCATAGATAGGATTAGAGGGGATGTTGACATGGTTGACCTCACCTTGCTGCAACTGCTTTCTCCCATAGCGCCAGGTTGAGCTATGGGAACCTTACAATAAGAAACAATTCTCATTGTGATATTTGAGATATTTCAAATGCTGATTTTCCAACTTTACTAAATGTAAATCGCTGGTAAGTCCTATGCTTCTCTGTCAAACTTGTCCAACAAACGGGAATACATGATTTTTCCCGCCTGGGTGAAAGAAATATACCCAAGGTCAAACAACTTGTCATAATTCGGCAGCAGGAGCAAGCCGTTGTAAGTATCCAGCCGTTCCTGGTTGTCAGCATCTCTCCAAGGCTTTATGTGAGAAGCGATGAGCATCCAAGTAAAAGGACACTGACTGATAGCACAACCATGCCAATATGCTATCAATTCATTTCTGAATATTCCTTGTCCTATCCTTGACTTTACGATGGAATCTTTTTCAGTAGCCTTGATATTATTGTCGTTTTCTACAGCTTTTATTTCTGTCAAGATAGAATCTTCCATCCGTTTATGATAATCAGAATTGACAAATGCTAGAAATTTATTCAAACCTGCCCTAAAATCAGATAAACTTTTCTTGCTGGTATAGACAGTTCTTTCCTGACGCTTCAGATCTTCCTGACGCAAAATTTCGTCAATCTTTTCTTGTGTCAATGTTTCGTCTAAAGCATAGTCATGTGCCAAGAACTTCATTCTTGTTACATAATCGCAACTGGTTTTCTTTGCTATTCCGCCAAACTCCACCATATAGTGGTAAAAATCAGCCTGCAGATCCATATATTTTTCTAAATTTGCCATCATATCAACTATTTTATATTGAGAGCAAAGGTACGTTTTTTATTTGAGACTGGCAAGAGTTTTCTTAGAAAAGATTCGAAAAAATATGGTGGGGCTTCATGGCATCAGAAATTTTATCAAGGAAATGAGCAAAACAAGGTGCTTTATAAAGCTTTTGCCCCTTCAGGGCGCAGGGCGAAATGCGATGATACCCAGGGCGATGCCCTGGGCTACGAGCTTTTGCCCCTTCAAGGCGTGGGGGCTATCCTTGCTCCTTCTGCCCCTTCAGGGCGTGTGGGGCAATAGAAATTACATCAACTGCTGCATCTGGCTCTCCGTCAGCCCCGTTATCTCCATTACCATTGCTGCATCCATGCCTTTTGCCAGCATATTCTTAGCAATCTCAATACTTCTTTGGCTTTTACCTACTTCTTCGCCTTTTGCCATGCCCTTTTCCATGCCCTTTGCCATGCCTTCTTCCATGCCTTTTGCCATGCCTTTTTCCATGCCTTGCTGATAGCTGTCGTACTGAAGGGTCTTCTCTACCCTTACAGAATCCCAGAATTTGTCGTAGGCTCTGAGTTCGGCATCTGTAAAGCCGGAAATCTTCAACTCCTCTACGGCTTTTCCTATCTCCGGGTCACGAAGCAGATCGGAAGGAATCTCCTGCGTATTGGCATTGATTTCCGTCAGGAAACGGAGCCACAATACCATCATGCGCTTGTCGGAGATGGAATGAGGAGTGAACTTAGGAAGCTCTATGAAGGTGAAATGCAGACCTTCGATTACCTTGTTGCTGTCCTTGTCGTGCACGATGCGATAGTTGTGGATGAATTCAGGAGTATCACGCTCGAAGATGTCATTCACAAGATTCAGGGAATATACCGGTTGCAGATCGCTGTATTTCTCGCGCTTCATCGCCTGACTCACGTAGAGCTTGGAGGCATTGAACAGTACTCGCTGCTTGAAAGCGTTAGACCATTCCATCTGCATCTCTACGCAAAATTTCCTTTCTCTGGCATCAGTGCAGAGCACATCTACTATCGTATTCTTGTGACCTTCCAGTTCGGGCACAAGTTCCGTTGGCAGATACTCTATCTCGTGTATCTGCTCTTCTTCGCTGAGTGGCAGAAGGGCGTTCAGGAGGCTGATCAGTCTTTTAGGATGATTGCCGAATATCTTCTTGAACGTGAGGTCTGCCTTAGGGTCTAAGTACTTCATAATCATCAGTCTTTAAAATCAATACCGCAAAGGTAATATATTATTTTGAAACCCGCAAGGATTTGGGGAGAAAAGTTTAGGAAAAGTTATGGCTGATAGGAAAAAGACAGCAGCGACAAGGCACAGGAATCCTGCGCTTTGCCGCTGCTGTTTTTATCTGTCGATTTCCGCACTTGGATGAGGAGTTGCAATCCAAACCTTATGCGTTCCGCTTCCCACGCTCATCAGGGGCGAATTTTCTCTTGCCGTAATTCTCCGCAGATCTTCTGATGCAGCGGTGCGTTTCAGTTCGTTGATGTTGGCATAGGTTTGCAGATTGATGAATCCGTGGTGCTTGATGACGTCCAGGGCACGATGGATTCGCTCTTTTTCTGTGTATGGAGACTTAGCGAGTTGAGTTACTTCACTCTCGCAACGCTCCAGGTCGGTTTCGCTTTTCAGACGCTTCAGGAGGTTGGGAGCCATCTTGAAGTTCATGCCTTTTACGCCCACCTTCCGATAGGGCATCTTGTCGGCATCGTCCTCCAATTCCTTGGGCTTGTTATCTTCAAAACCGATGGTGAGGGAGAAGATGCCGATGCCATCGAGTTTTACGTTGTAGCCCATCGAAAGCATGGTGACAAGAATATTGGAGATGTTCTCCAATACAGCCTTGGTGGTGCTGGGAGCGATGCCGAGGTTGTAGCCCTTCATCTTTTCCACGATGTCGTTGGTGTCCATCGTTCGGTTGGTTACCACCTTGGGGTAAACGGTTCTTTTGCCCGTATTGCGAAGGTCGTTCATTTCTTGCAGTTTGTAATTAGCCATAGTCTTTTATTATTTTTAGGTGATACATTCCTGTTTTTAATTCTCGTGATAGGTTCCGTTTGCCATTGGCGTACGTTTATCCGGTGTTGGCGTATAAGCGTCCGCCTTTGTCGGATGTGCATCCGCCACTGGCGGATAGAACCTTTTCGCCTGCAAAGATACAAAATCAAGGGGCGAAATGCAAGAATTGTTCGGGAGTTGGAGTCTCGGAAGCTGGGACAGGGGAGGATGATTATAGCGGATGAAGATGGTTGTGGTTCTTGAAAATCGAGAAAAATCAGATAAAAGGGAAAATATTGAGGCTAAAATTTGGTGTATTAAGAATTTCTTTATATATTTGCAAACGATTCTACGACTTCAGGTCAGTTTGATTGCAAGAATTCGACTAGCTTAGGCATCGGGTTCTTTGAGGTTCAAGCCCTACGCCGATGATGTTGACCACCTGTTACTATATAATAAGGTGTGACGCAGAGTAAGCAATGGGTGGGTAAATAGAATCGAGACATTTGAGAAAGCGTTTACTTAACGCTTTGTTCTTGGCACTTCGAAACTTCGCAAACTTCTTAGTGTTGTCATGAACTTAGCAACGGTAGATGCTCCGGGGTATGTTTATTCATATCCCCCATGGTTCGTAGGCCGTATTGTATCCATATACAATGTGGTAACTGCGTTCGTAGGGGAATAGTATATCCATATCGGCGTGGGCTTCGACGTTGCTCGTTCTACAACACTGGGCAATGCGAAGGCCTCGAAGCGCGGAACGAGTGACAGACTAGTTCACGCTTTTTTTGTGTCCTAAATCTTCGTTTTCATTAATTTTTAACTAAATAATAATTTACAAAATGAACAAATTGAAGTATTTATTGATGGTGATGCTGGCTGTGTTGGCATTTACCGCATGTGAAGACAAGGACGACGAGAACAAGGAGCCTAAGTTTACCGATTATTTCAGTATGCAGGTTACTAAGTGCGAGCGTGTTGGTGCTAACCTGAAAGTTGATTTCAACTTGAAGAACATCAGCGGAAAGGACCTGCAGGGCGTTATGTTGAATGGTGGAGCCTCTGACAGATGCAAAGATGACTTGGGCTCAGAGTACTATTCTTCAGTATCCTTGCAGGGAGGTGATTGGAAGACGAGTGTAGAGACCAACCTGGCTAAAGGTGCTTCGGTATCTGGTTCTTTCTTGGTAGAAAACTATGACCTTACCAACTCTTCCAAGAAATTCAATCTTATATTCAATGGCCGTTGCCAGACTGTTAGCTTTGATGGTCGTGCTGAGGTGAACAATATCAAGGTTGTTGATAACAGAATCTTGAAGAATGGATTTGATACTAATGACCAGATTCTTGAGTATAAGGTTGTTAGCTGCAAGATGGTGCAGGAAGATGGCGGCTTGGATGGTATGGTAAATAGAGTTTATCTTACTTATCAGGTAAAGAACACTTCTTCAAAGGATATTCCTAATTTCTTGCAGAATTTTGGTGGCCATGATCAGGTAAAGGATAATACAAATGAGGAGTATAATGCAGATATTGCTATTGAGGGTGGAGAGTTCCGTGCAAGCCAGAAAGTAACCTTGAAAGCTGGTGAAACCAAGACTTTCGTAGTTAAGGTTTTTGGCGTACGTGAAAATGCCTCAGCTCTGAGTGGCTATGTTTCAACTGCAAGTGGCATCTATCCATGGGCTGATACAAAAGCCCGTTTCTACGATATTTCTATCACAAAATAATAACCCAACACTTATAATCCATTTGTTGCATTTCCTGGAAAAAATGCAGCAGATGGATTTATAGTTTTATATGAAAATGTATTTTTATCTCTAGTAATAACTAAACAAAGAAAATTATGAAGAAAACTAGACTTATGTGGAATGAGTAAGTTGGCTCGTATTGATATTGGCAGGAATGGTTCCTGCCAGCAGAAAATTCTTAAATAATAGCTTAAACTAAACGTTAGACAATGAAAAAGATTCTTTTTAATTTGTGCCTTGGAGTCATGGCGATTCTATTGGCATCGTGTGGTAGTAGTGGAAGTGCCGTATTGGATGGTTACGACTTTTCTTGTGATGGAATCCTGGGAAAAATTCCTATGGGACAAGCTGTAAGATTGGCTACGGCTAGAGATATTTGTGTAGATATCCAGAATGACAATACCCAGTTGTCGGGAAAGATGACCAAGGAAGATATAGAAAAGATTCACAACTTAATAACGAAGATGGAAGAGAGATACCAGCATTGTGCAGATGATTTGCTGGAAGATCTGGCTGCAGATTCTGCTAGGCTTCTGTCAATGAAGGATGTTGCCTGGGAGAATAAGACATCATGTAACGTGAAGCTGGCAAAGATTCAGCTTGGCGTAAAACATTCGTATGGTAAGTCTCATGATATTGCATTTGTATTTGAAGCAAATCCGGAGGAAGTGAAAAAGTTGCCACAAAATATCTTGCATTATGCAGTGGTCGATAAACAGGGAAAAGCGATAAGGCATGGAAACTTGGAAGAGCAGCAAACTCCTGGCTCGTATGAAATGACAATTATGATGGACCATGTTATGCTCAATATGGAGGGTATGCTGAAAGCTTGTAATTCCGAGGATAAATACAAAATGATGATGAATTTTTGTTTGGAGTTGGATAGCATAGACAAGATATTAATTCTTGATGATAATCAGTTTTTGGATTATAGACCTTCTTTTACAATTACTGGTATTGGACCTGTGCAACTTGGTGCAGATTTAAACACGCTCCCTAAGTCTTTGCAGGATGTTTACAACAATTGTTATGACATGCAGGCACCGGATGGTGATAAATATTATGCTTTTGATAGCAGCACTGGAGCTACTATGTTTACTGCCATCGGAAGTCCAGATGGAAAGATTAAATGTATAGAGGTGGGGTCTTACGTTTTTCCAGTGAAATTTGGAAATGTTGTCTTGCGTGTAGAAGACCCATATTGCAAGATAGTAGAACAATATGGTAAGAGTATCTCATGGTCATACAATCCAGAAACATTATCGGCTACTGCATCGTTTGAGAACGGAAAGGTTACCTTTGAGGTTTTTGGTGATTTCTTCACGGATAGTGGCACAGCTAAGTTGCAGCAGTTGCAGAATGGTGCCAAGAATGTAGTCTTTGTGCCTTCCGACTTTAATCCGGACGAACAATTGCAGTATTACAGAATTCAAGCGGGTAAGTAATTAGGCTGGTTCCCATGATGCTTTTGTGTTAGAAAGCATGGGGGTAACAGGTTGTTGACCTGCTTATCTGCAATAAACGAATCAAGGCTGCCTCCGCAATGAAATCGGAGACAGCCTTGCAAGATTGAATTATAATCTTACCCTTTATTCTTCTTATTTTATTTTCCTTTATTTCAGAATCATCTTTATTTCAGAATCATCTTTACTTCAGAATCATCTTCCTTATCTCAGAATATCCTTCAGCGCAAAGTTGGCTAGGATGCTGGTGCTCTGGCTCAGCATGCGGATGAACTCCTGCGCCGAGTTCTTCATGTACGCATCCTTCAGGATGTGGATGCAGCCATCCATCTCGTTGTCGGCAGCATCTAGCGGAATTGCTCTCATGCCTTTTTCCAGGATGGTGGTGGATTCTGAAAGCACCGTTACCAGGTTGCTGCGATGCAAGAGGTCGAAGATGATGTTCACATTGTTCACCTCTACCATAATCTTGAAGTCGAGGTCCTTGCCGTCTATCAGATAATCGAAGGCGTTGCGGGCCTGCAGACCCTTGCATGGAAGGATGAGGTCGTAGCGCTCCAGCTCAGAGAGCTTCACCGATGAGAGGCGGGCCAGGGGATGATTCTCGTTCACAATCGCCGCCAGGCGGTTGCTGAAGATGGCACGGCTGTCTATCGCCTTGTCGGTCTTGATTGGCTTGAAGGCAAGCACAAGGTCGAGTTCACGCTTTTTCAGGCCATCCATCAGTTCCTGCATCGAACGGTACTGGATGTTCAGCTTCACGTGAGGATAAGCATGGAGGAAGGCGATGAGCGTTTCTGCCATGATGTTGCTGAAGGAGTAGGTAACGCCGATGTTCAGTTCGCCGGTGAGCATCTCCTTCAGGTCGTTCATGTGGTCAACGCAAGCCATGGTGCAGTTTACGGCATTCTGGGCATAGGGAAGAAGCTCCTTTCCTGCCTCGGTGAGATAAACCTCGTGCGAGTTACGTTCGAAGAGCGGCAAGCCTATTTCCTGTTCCAGATGCGAAATCTGCTGCGAGAGGGTGCTCTGCGTGATGTAGAGCTTGCGTGATGCTTCCGAGAAATTGAGCGTCTCGGCCACCTTCAGAAAATATTTGAGTTGTCGTATTTCCATTTTCCTTTTTTCACTAGTCTTATAATTACGCGTGCAAAGATAAAACTTTTATTTTAATTAGCCCTGCTTTCGGGCAAAATAATCAGATAAATCTTGTAATCCGTATGTTTCAATGTGGAAGATGAAAAACTATCTTACTTGATTTCCACTTCGTGCAAATCCACGAATTCGCCATTCTTCTTCTTTCTCTCCACCAGCATGTTGAGCAGCTTGCGCTTGCGGTTGTCGGCGATGAAGCGGCGGAAGAATACATTAGGAATGGCAACACCCAGGGCGATGCAGATGATGGCGAGCGAAGCCTTGATCAGGTTGTTCATTCCCACGGTTACCTCGCCTACCACGCCGTGCATGTCGATGAAGGCAAACAGGGCACGATACATCAAAACTCCAGGTACCATTGGGATGACGCTAGGAATGGTGATGCACTGGTGAGGGGTGTGGAACCAGTGGCGTGCCTTGATGACGATGACGCTGATGAGCGCAGAACCGGCAAGCGAACCGATGCTCAAGCCCATGTCGAGACCGATGTTGCCGTTGGATGGACCCAGGTTTACGAAGTTGCGGAAGCAGACGGCGATGATACCGCCCAAAGCCACAGCTGGCAACAGGCGTCTAGGAATGCTGAAGATGGTAGAGAAGCCCATCGCCGATACGGCTGCCGCAATGGCGAACTCCCAGTATTCGTGGTGAGGAGTCATGGTGAGATCCGTCACGAAATTGTCGATGTGGCACACCTGGATGGCAAAGGCAATACCGAATGCCATGGCAAAGAGCATCAGCAGGGTGTTCAGGGCGCGAACCATTCCCACCTCGATGTAGCCGTCGAGCATGTCGCTCACGAAGTTGATTAATGGAACTCCCGGCACGATGAAGAGGGCGCACGCCATCAATGGGTGCCAAGGGGTATCCGAATGCATGAAGCCCGGAAGGGCAGCTGCGATGGATGGGTTGAGCGAAAGGAACGAGGTCAACCAGGCAATCAGCGTTGCCACGAATGCCGAAATTCCGATGGCCACATAGTTGTTGCAGCCCTTGGTAGGCAGGAACATTCTCAGGCGGAAGCCCAGGATGGCTGCCAGGGAGCAGAAGAAGAACGCTGGCCAGTCGCAACCAAACTGGATGCAGAATCCGCCGCAGGCAAATCCGCCGCCTATAGCCACCTGCCATGGGGTGAAGCTGCGTGGGGTAGCCTTGATGTCGTTCAGGGCCTGCTCATACTGTTCGAGCGAATAGTTTTCCTTGATGGCTGTCCAGGTGAGCTTACTTACCATCGAAATGGAGGTAAGGTTGATGCCGTGCTTCTCGCAACGCTGGAATTTGGAGAAGGAGTGCACCTCGTCGCTATAGTTCACCATCAGCACATTCCAGTTGATGTAGAGGTGCATGTAGCGCTCGTCGAGTCCGAGGAAAGCTGCTGCACGCTTCATCGTTCGCATGATGCGCGATGTGTCGGCAGCACTCTCCATGAGAATGCTACCGGTGCGTAACAACAAGTCGAGTTTTCTTCTCAGTTCTGTTTCTGCTATTTCCTTGCAGTTGCAGTTGTCAATACCTTTCTCTGCGCAGTCGCAGGTCTTCATGTTTTTTTCTTCCATATATTTTATTTATCCGAATACGAAAATGATAATCTGAATAGTTACGATTCTGAGGAACATGGCAAATGGATAAACATTCGCATAGCCCACAGATGGTGCATCTGCCGAAGTCTGCTCACGCACGTAAGCCAGGGCAGATGGGTTGGTGTTGGCGCCTGCCAATACTCCGAGCAATGTATAATAGTTGATGTGGAACACGTATCTTCCGATGATGCCGCCTATGATGATTGGAATCATGGTGATGGCAACGCCGTAGAGAATCCAGGTCATTCCGCTTTCTGAAGCCACGGTCTGGATAAACTGTTCGCCGGTGCCCAGTCCCACGCAAGCCAGGAAGATGCAGATGCCTATTTCGCGCAGCATCAGGTTGGCTGAAATGGTGTTGTAGGTCACGAGGTTGTACTTCGGACCGAAGTAACCTATCAGAATGGCAACTACCAATGGACCGCCTGTCAAGCCGAGGCGCAGGTTCTCGTTGATGCCAGGGATGAAGAATGGGATATTTGCCACGATGCAACCCAGCATGATGCCCAGGAAGATAGGAATCAGGTTAGGGTAGTTGAGACGCTTCATCTGGTTACCCAAAACCTTCTCGGTATGGGCGATGGCAAGCTCGGTACCCACCACGGTGACACGGTCGCCCAGCTGCAGCTTCAGCTGTGGAGTGGCAATCAGATCCACACCGTTGCGGTTGACACGGGTGATGTTGGCGCCGAGGCTTGAACGAATCTGCAACTGGCTGATGCTCTTGCCGTTGATGCCTGGCTTGGTGATGCGGATGCGGCGGGTAATCAAATCCTCGCCAAACTTCTCCTCGCTCACCTGCACCTTCTTGCCGAGCAGGGCGATGACAGGCTCCACTACGGTAGGGTTGGCAACAATCTGCAGAATATCGCCCTCATTAATCCGGGTCTGACCGTTCACCACCTCATCGTGCTTATCGCTATCTTTGCGGATAATCTTGGAAACCATGAAGTCGCGCTTCAAGATTTCTCTCATCTGCTTGATGGTGTCGCCGAATACCATCTGGTTGGTCACCTGTACGGAGAAGGTGTTCAGGGTCATTGCCTCCAGGTGTCCCATACCGCGCTTGGCAGCAGCTTCCTCCTCGCTCTTATTAATACGTAACGCGTACCTTAATATAATAAAGGAGAGGATAACGCCGAGCACACCCATAGGATAGGCGATGGCGTAGCCGGCTGCGATGGAAGGGGCATCGATGTGGCGCAGGTCGCTGAATGCCTGCTGGGCAGCACCGAGTCCCGGGGTGTTGGTAACGGCACCCGAGAGAATACCAGCCATAGAAGTGATGGATGTTCCCGAGAACGAGAAGATGGCGAGGGTGGTGATGATGCTCAACGCCACCACGATGATGCTGAGCAGGTTGAGACTCTTGCCGCCGTTCTTGAACGAAGCGAAGAAACCTGGTCCTACCTCCAGACCGATGGAATAGACGAAGAGAATCAATCCGAACTCCTTGAGGAAGTGGAGCAGATGCTCATCGAGATTGAGAGAGAAGTGACCGAAGATGAGACCGATGAAGAGAATCCAAGCCAATCCCAGGGAAACACCCTTTACTCTCAACTTTCCTAAACTCAAGCCCAGGGTGATGACCAACGCCAAGATCAGCACGGAGTGGGCCACTCCGCCTCCCCATAGGTCAGGGAAGCCATAAAACAGATTTTTTAAGATATCCATATTCTTATATTATATGTTATTGATTTCTTGTTTTTATTTCTTCTTTTATATGTTATTGATTTCTACCATAACTACTTTCGCCATCTTCTATGCTTGTTGTAGTATTTTACTATACTCGCATATCTCTGATTTTCGATTGCAAAGGTATGGATAAAATCGAAAGCAAAAAAGGATTGGCGTTGGAATGAGTCGATTTCTGCTATAAGCATTTTCGATAGAAAATAAAGCGGATGGATGGGGATTTTGCTGGGGAAAGGAAAAGTTTTCGGGGAAATAATAGATTTTTATGAGAAAGTAGGCGCTATTTTGCGGAATTTGTTGTAACTTTGCCTTCAGATTTAGTTATTGGAAAATAGAATTGAAAATAGAATAGTAAATATCGAATAATAAATGGATAAGATGATAACAGATACTCCAAGAGAAAAGGAATTGGAGACCAGAGACGAGCAGTTTCTTGCCGAGGTGAAGGACAAGAGAATTGCCGTGCTGCTTTCGGGCGGCGTAGATAGTTCGGTGGTGGTGTGGGAATTTGCCCGTCTGGGCTTGCATCCTGACTGCTTCTACATCAAGATTGGACCGGAAGAGAAGGAGGAATGGGACTGTTCTTCTGAGGAAGACCTGGAGATGGCTACAGCCGTGGCACGCAAGTATGGCTGCAAGCTGCAAGTGGTTGACTGTCACCATGAATACTGGAACGAGGTGACTCGCTACACCATGGATAAGGTGAAGGCGGGATTCACTCCGAACCCCGATGTGATGTGCAACAGGCTCATCAAGTTTGGTGCCTTCGATGAGAAGATGGGGCACAACTACGACCTCATCGCCACAGGTCATTATGCGCAGACCGAGACGGATGAGAACGGCGACAAATGGCTCGTAACGAGTCCTGATCCCGTGAAGGACCAGACCGATTTTCTGGCTCAGATAGAAAGTTGGCAATTACGAAAAGCGATTTTCCCTATCGGTCATCACATCAAAAATGAAATTCGTGAGATAGCCGAAGAGGAGCATTTGATTAATGCCAAGCGCAAGGATAGTCAAGGAATTTGCTTCCTGGGGCAGATTAACTATAACGATTACATCCGCCGATACCTGGGCGAGAACCCGGGCGATGTGATTGAGATGGAGACGGGTAAGCGCATCGGCGGCCACAAGGGTTTGTGGTTCCATACCATCGGCCAGCGCAAGGGGCTGGGCTTCGGCGGCGGTCCTTGGTTCGTGATTAAGAAGGATGTGGAGAACAATATTCTGTATGTGAGTCATGGTTACGACCCTCAGTCGGCTTACAAGCAGGATTTCCCCCTTCAGGATTTCCATTTCCTCACCCGCGAGGTATCGATGCAGAAGGTAACGTTCAAGATTCGCCATACGCCGGAGTATCATCCTGCTACTATCGAAAAGCTCGAAGATGGCAGATGGATGATTCATTCAGAGGAGGCGATTCACGGCGTGGCTCCCGGTCAGTTCTGCGTAGTGTATGATGAGAACCATCATCGCTGCTATGGTTCGGGAGAGATTACGGTGTAATATAAGGTGAGATTACGGTAGTTAAATGAGATTAAGGTATAAAGAAGAAAAAGGGAGTATCAGCAGCAATTGTTAATTTGCTGGGTACTCCCTAAATTTTATTTTAGGCATCTTGCTCGTGGGCGTAATTGGCGTAGTTACCCAAAATCTGTTCAATATGGATTACTTCAGGACAAGAGTCCCAAGTAAAGCCACCCCCCATGAGATACCAATTGTTTCTTTCTTTTACAGGCACTTTTTTCATGCTTGGGAAAGCAGAGATAGGCATCGTTATGGAACGGCCATCTTGCAGGGTAACTTCAAACTTACCTCTTTTGGGAAAAGATAAAGCCTTTATCTTTGGCTTCACATCCCAATAACCTTCTTTCTGATACATATTCTTACTTTTTAATTTTTATTATTTTTATTGTTTTACCTTCCTTGAATTGCTTCCATTGATGGAGTAATTTCGCTTGGTATTTTTTTACTATCTCAATCACTTCTTTGACTTGTTTGTCTGTTAAGTCACCTTGTTTTGCCAATTCAACATTTGGCTCTAGCCAAATTTTACAAAGTTCTTCTGTTCCTCGTTTACCTACATGAACATGAGCTCTGTTTTCATGGAAGTCTGTATTGTAAAACAGAAAGTTCCATATTATTTTGGCTGTTATATAAAGAAGTACTTTAGGCATAATCTAATGTTTTCTTTATTGTTTAAACTTATTCTTTGCAAAGATACAAAGTTTTAGTGAAACAATGGCATTTTTTCCGATTTATTTCTCTTAAAAAACTCAAATCTATTAAACTGCTTATAAAATAGGCGTTTCTGATACTTGTTTCCTTTTTCTTAATTACTGAGCCCACTTGAAAAAGTCCCGAATCATAGTTTGTCTTTGTAACTTATTGACAATCAATGGCACGTTTTCGTAAAAATGACTTTTTCAAGTGGACTCAAAGCATAATATAATAAGGTGGAGCCTTTCATCTTCTCTTTAAACTTCGAAAAATGGGGATTTCCTAATTAATGGGGATTCCCCATTTCTTTTTTTCTTATTACCTTTGCACCCGATTTTAGAATGATAACAAAAAAGATAACGAAAAAGATAATAGAAAACAGGATATTATGAATCGAATCGTAATGATGGCGATGGCGGGTTGCGGCATCGTCTTGCCCGTATCGGCAGATGCAGCAACTGTAGCTCATGCGGGCGATGCTGCAATTGCGGCTGCTAAGGCTGATGCAGCCCCAACTGCTGCCCATGCCGAAAATACAACCCTGTCGGATAGCAGCAAGGTATTTGATATTGACGAAGTGGTGGTCGTTTCACAACCCAAGGAGGTGATGCGACTCCGCCAGCAGGCACTCAGCAGCACTTCGATGAGCAGCTCGCTGATGAAGAAAATGGGAGCCTCTGATTTGAGAGACCTTTCACTTTTTATTCCCAATTTCGTGATGCCGAATTACGGCAGCCGACTCTCTTCTTCAGTTTACGTAAGAGGCATCGGAAGCCGTGTCAACAGTCCTGCCATCGGACTCTATCTCGATGGAATTCCCGTGATGAGCAAGTCGGCTTTCAATCTCCACAACTACCAGTTGAGTAGGGTGGATGTGCTCCGTGGTCCTCAGGGAACCCTCTACGGCCAGAATACGGAGGGTGGATTGGTAAAAATGTATTCCCACAATCCCTTTGATTATCAAGGCTCTGAGGTAAAGCTCAGCTACGGAAGCAAGTATTATCGCAACGTAGAGGCAGCCCATTATCATAAGTTCAATAATCATCTCGCCCTTTCCCTGGCGGGCTTCTACGAGGGAGGAAAGGGATTCTTCAGAAACACCTTTACGGGCGAACGTTCCGACCAATACGATGAGGCTGGCGGCAAACTGCAGCTCAAGGCTCGCTTCAATTCGGGCTGGAAGATGGATGTGCTTGCCAATTACCAATACGTAGACCAGAATGGATTTCCTTATGGCAAGCTGAACCTGGAAACCGGAAAGGCGGATTTGCCTGCCTCTACCTTCCCCGGCACCTATAGAAGAAACAATCTCATCTCGGGCTTCAAACTGGGCTATTCGGGCAGGGGCTTCGACTTCTCCTCTGTCTCCAGCTACCAGTATCTGAAAGACCGTATGCTCATGGATCAGGATTATCTCTCAGCCCCTTACATGCGCATCCTGCAGGAGCAGCTTCAGAACTCCTTTACCCAGGAACTCTCCTTCAAGAGCAATCGTGCCGTGGGCGGATTCTGGAATTGGGCCGTGGGCGGCTTCTTCTCCCGTCAATGGCTGAAGACCAATGGTCCCGTGTTCTTCGATGAGGCGATGACCACGCCGATAGGCAACGGCATTCAGCAGCAGATGTATTCCGCCATCCATGCTTCGATGGTGAAGTCGATGATGAATAAGGGAATGCCTGAGGCGGCTGCTAAGGCGGCTGCTGCGGCTGCGATAGAGAAGGCGGGCGGCATCAGCATGGCGGTGAGCATGGGTGCTCCGGGCGTTTACCATACGCCGCAAACCAATCTGGGCTTCTATCACGAGAGCAATTTCAACCTCACCTCCCGACTGGTGGCTACGCTCGGCATCCGCTACGACCTGATGCACACCAGCATCCATTATCAGTCGGCTGCCTTCATGGCAATGACGGCAAACATGATGGGGCAGAAGGCCACCTTTACCCTGAAGAGTGCCCTGGATGGAAAGGCGAAAGATGATTACAGCCAGCTCTTGCCAAAGATAGGAATCACTTACCAGCTCGACGACCAGCAGAGCAATCTCTACGCCACCGTGAGCAAGGGCTACCGTGCCGGAGGATACAATATTCAGATGTTCAGCGACATTCTGCAAACCGAACTGAATGCCCACCGCCAGCAGGCGATGCGTGGCGATTACGACGTGCCTCATACGCCGGAAGATTATGAAAAGGTGAACCAGACGATTTCGTACAAGCCCGAAGTTTCCTGGAACTACGAGGTGGGTGCCCATCTCAATCTCTTCGACCATGCGCTCCATTTCGACCTGGGTGCCTTCTACATGAAGGTGAAGAACCAGCAGCTCTCCGTGATGGCTGGCAACTACGGCTTCGGAAGAATGATGGTGAATGCCGGAAAGAGCCACAGTTGCGGCATCGAGGCTGCCCTGCGCGGACAGCTTGCCAACGGCAATCTCGACTGGATGCTGAATTATGGTTACACCCGAGCCGAGTTTGACGAATACACGGATAGAGAAGGAGATAAGGCCGTGAGCTACAAGGATAAGAAGGTGCCTTATGTTCCGGAGCACACTCTCTCGGCGATGGCGGATTATCGCCTGCAGTTTGATTCCAGTCTCTTGCGCAGTATGGTTCTGGGTGCCAACGTCAACATGCAGGGCAAGATTTATTGGGATAACGCCAACAGTTATGGTCAGGATATTTATGCCGTGTTGGGTGCGCATGTGGCCTTCGATTTGGGCAAGGTGCAGTTGAATCTGTGGGGCAAGAACCTTACGGACACCAATTACAACACCTTTGCCGTGGATAATGCGGCTACGGGCAAGCGTGAATACTTTGCCCAGCGTGGCAATCCATTCCAATGTGGCGTGGATGTAAGCTTCCGCTTTTAATTTTTATGATAGTAAAGAAACAGGCTCATCGGCATTTTTTACCGATGAGCCTATTTTGTGTTTTTATTCTTTCAGCGCCTATTCTGCATTTCCTATTGATTCATAATACTATTCAGCAACTCCTGGCAGGCATCTTCCAGCAGCGTGATAACCAGTTCAAAGTCGCTGTAGTCGCCGTAGTAAGGGTCGGGAACGGTGGTGTATTCACGATGATTCGTCAGAAAATCGGCCATGCGAACCACCTTGTCCTTATCTGCCTGGCAGGAAGCCATAGAGGTGATGGCGCGATAGTTTTCGTTGTCCATCACTACGATGGTTTCAAATTTCTTGAAGTCTGATTTCTGGAATTGGCGGGCGTGACTGTTGAAGTTGTAGCCATGTTCAGCTCCGCATTTTCTCATGCGGCTATCAGGCAGCTGACCCACGTGCCAGTTGCCTATTCCCGCAGAATCAATTTCAAACTCATCCTGCAGCCCTGCCTTCTCCACCAGGCTCTTCATGATGCCCTCGCCTGCAGGCGAGCGGCAGATGTTGCCCAGGCAAATGAATAATACCGTATGTTTACCTTTCTTTGTCATGATTTAAAAATCTAATATTTGTTGTTTTGTTTGCAAAGTTAGTATAATAATCTTTATTATGCAAGATTTTTCCATTCTTTTTTATTTCCTTTTAAAAAAAGAAAGGGCAAAAAAAATCCCGATAAAGAACAGGAATCTGTCTCTATCGGGAAAAAGGGGGAGTATTACTAATAAAAAAATTAGTCAATTTCCTCATCAGCCTCGTAACCGCCCATCTCGCGGATGGCGTTCTTCAGCATCGTGTACTGCTGGTAGAGGTTGTTCACAGCCTCCTCGCCCTTGGTATAGTCGTGCATTGGCGCCTTGAGGAAGAAGCTCAGGAAGCGCTGGGTGCCGTAACGGCCAGCACGGGCTGCAAGGTCGCTCAGCAGAGTGAGGTCGAGCAGCAATGGAGCAGCAAGGATTGAGTCGCGGCAGAGGAAGTTGATCTTGATCTGCATAGGATAACCCATCCATCCGAAGATGTCGATGTTGTCCCAACCCTCCTTGTTATCGTTGCGTGGTGGATAGTAGTTGATGCGAACCTTGTGGTAATACTGAGTGTCCTCATCGTTGCCGTGGCCATAGAGGTCTGGCTGGTCCTCTGGCTTCAGGATAGTCTCCAAGGTAGAGAGCTTGCTCACCTCCTTGGTGTGGAAGTTGGCTGGCTCATCGAGAACGAGACCGTCGCGGTTGCCCAGAATGTTGGTTGAGAACCATCCGTTCAAGCCCAGGCAGCGGGTGCCGATGATAGGAGCGAAACCGCTCTTCACCAGAGTCTGACCCGTCTTGAAGTCCTTGCCTGCGATAGGCATCTTGGTCTTCTCTGCGAGTTCCCACATGGCAGGAATGTCAACTGTGGTGTTAGGCGCACCCATGATGAAAGGCGCACCCTCGGTAAGGGCAGCGTAGGCGTAGCACATGGATGGAGCGATGTGCTGGCGGTCGTCGGCCTTCATCGCAGCCTCGAGAGCAGCCAGTGTGCCGTGGATTTCCATGTCCACCGGTACGTAGATTTCAGTAGAAGCAGCCCAGATTACAACGATGCGTGCGCAGCCGTTCTTCTCCTTGAAGTCGCGGATGTCCTGGCGCAGCGCCTCTACCATCTCCCAGCGGGTCTTGCAGTCCTTCACGTTGTCGCCATCCAGGCGCTTGGCGTAGTTCTTGTCGAAGGCAGCCTTCATAGGCACCACCTTCTCCAGTTCCTCGCGCACAGGGTTGATGTCCTTCTCCTTCAGAACCTCGGCATACATGGCAGCCTGGTAAGCATTCTGAGGATAAACATCCCAAGTGCCGAATACAATATCGTTGAGGTCGGCGATAGGCACGATGTCCTTGTAGTGCAGATACTTCTTGTCTGCCCCCTTGCCCACGCGAATCTTATCGTATTGAGTCATTGAACCTACTGGCTTTGCAAGTCCCTTGCGAGCCATGAAAACACCTGTCATGAATGTGGTAGCTACGGCTCCACAACCTACGACCATGATACCCAGCTTACCTTCAGCTGGCTTTACATTGTTTTGTTCCATTACTAACAGTTATTAAACAGTTTTTTAAGTCTTCTAAACTTTTTTGAATTGATTGATTGAATTGTTCCATCGGATAAGGTGGAAGAGTGACTTCCCCGATAGCCGAATGTCGCTTTTCTGATTGCAAAGTTAATGAAAACTGATGGATAAAGTGTAGTTTTTGTTGAAATTCTTCATTAAATTTAGAAATATTAGCATTGGATTCGAGATTATTAGCATTGGAATGGTAAAAATGGCAATAATTTGAAGGAAAAGGGGATTGATTTTGTGACAAAATGTAGGAAGATGTTTTTTTTCTTGAATATTTTCTCGTTTTTCTTTTTTTTGCCGTATCTTTGCAGGTAAGAAGATTTAGAGTTAATGATAAAATAGAAAACAGAATATAGAATTAAATAAGAATATAGAAAATAATAAAATAGTAATTATGATAGACCGCTGTTACATCGAAATAACCAATACCTGCAATCTGAATTGCGATTTCTGCCCGAAGCATCATCGCAAGAAGAGGCAGTTGAGTGCAGAGGAGTTCAATCTCATCACGGATAAGGTGAGGGGCAAGGTGTGCTTCCTCTATTTCCATCTGATGGGCGAGCCGCTGCTCCATCCGCTGCTGCCGCAGTTCGTGAGGATGGCAAACGAAAAGGGGTTCAAGACGGTGCTCACATCCAATGGAACCCTGCTCCATCGATGCCTGCCGCTGCTCGATGCCCTGCCCCATAAAATCCAGCTCTCGCTGCATTCGCACGAAAGTAATGCCCGGGGCGAACTGGCAAGCTACATGCAGGAGGTGATGGATTTCTCCATGCAGGCAGCCGAAAAGGGCACCTGCATGGTGCTCCGACTCTGGAACCAGGGCGGAAGAGACCAGGAAAACGAGGAGGTGATGAGGCTCATAGAGCAATACGTGCCGAAACCCTGGAAGGAACGCCCCGACGGATTCCGCCTCGCTGACCATCTCTATCTGGAATTCGACCGGAAATTCGAATGGCCTATGGCAGGGGAGGAATCGGAGGAGAAATCTGAAGGAAAATCTGAGGAGCAATCTTCTTCTGATTCCCAAAAAGAAAAGAAGCAGCTTTTCTGCAAGGCCCTGATCAAGCAGATAGGAGTCCTCTCCGACGGAAGCCTCGTGCCCTGCTGCCTCGACCACGATGGCGATGTGGTGCTGGGCAATCTTCTGCATCAATCTCTCGAAGAAATTCTCGCTTCGCCCCGGGCACAGGCGCTGATAGATGGCTTCAAGCATCACACGGCTTCAGAAGAACTCTGCCAGAACTGCGAATCTGCCTTGGCTGGCAACAGCTTCAGGGGAAAAGCCAGAAGCTCGGAAAAATAAAAAATAGTAATATATAAATCTTAAAAAAATATAGCATGACAATAACCCTTATCATATTAGTTATCACGGTTGCCATGTTTATATGGGGCAGGGTGAGGGCCGACATCGTGGCACTCACAGCCCTGGCAGCCCTGCTGGTGCTCGGAATCCTTACCCCCGCCGAAGCCCTGGCTGGCTTCTCATCGCCCATCGTCATCATGATGATAGGACTCTTCGTGGTGGGAGGAGCCATCATGCAGACGGGCCTCGCCAAGCTCACGGGCAATAAGCTCATGGCACTCTCGCGAGGCAACGAAACCATCACCTTCCTCCTCGTGATGCTCGTTACATCCTTCATCGGAGCCTTCGTCAGCAACACCGGAACCGTGGCCCTCATGATGCCCATCATCATGAGCATCGCAGCTGGGTCGGGCATGCAGTCGTCACGCTTCCTCATGCCCCTCGCTTTCGCCGGAAGCCTGGGCGGAATGCTCACACTCATCGGTACGCCGCCCAACCTGGTCATCGACGAGGTGCTCACCGAAGCCGGCTATCAGCCGCTCGCCTTCTTCAGCTTCTTCCCCGTGGGCATCATCGTCATCGCCATCGGCATCATCGTGCTCATGCCCCTGAGCAAAATCTTCCTCAGCAAAAGCCTGGGAAGCAAGAAAAAGAAAAACGCCAAGTCGCTCGACGACCTGGTGGATGAATACCGGCTGCTCGACAATCTGCATCGATTCATCGTGCCCAGCAGCCGCACCTCCGCCGCCCGCGATGAAAACGGCAACCAGCTTGACATCGTGGGAAAGACCTTGAAGGAACTCAGCATCCAGAAGAAATACGGCGTGAGCATCATCGAGATAAGAAACGAAAAGAAATCGCGACTCGGGCTGGTGAAAGACGTGAACCAGAACATGGCGAAGAGCAGCAGCACCATTCAGGTGCACGACACCTTATATATAATAGGTGACGAGCAGAAGATGCAGCGCTTTGCCCGGGACTACGGACTCCGGAAGATGAAGGACGTGAAGATTGATTTCTACGACCTGGGATTGACGGAGATAGTAGTGATGCCAACCTCCAACTTTGTCGGATTGCGCATAGGCGAGGCCAACCTGCGCAAGCGATTCGGCATCAACGTGCTGGGCGTGAAGCGAGGCTCATCATCCTCTTCTTCTTCTGAGGGTGGCAGAGGCGGCAGCGAATACATCACGGATAATCTGATAGCCGCCAAACTGCACGTGGGCGACATGTTGCTGGTGCAGGGCGAATGGACCAACCTGGCTCACCTCACCGCCGACACCACCAACTGGGTGGTGCTGGATCAGCCCGAGAAGACTGCCGACAAGGTGCTGCTGGATTACAAGGCGCCCGTGGCAGCAGCCATCATGCTCCTGATGATAGCCATGATGGTGTTCGATTTCATCCCCGTGGCTCCTGTAACGGCAGTCATCATCGCCGGACTGCTCACCGTGTTTGCCGGCTGTTTCCGCAACGTGGAGGCTGCCTACAAGACCATCAACTGGGAGAGCATCGTGCTGATAGCCGCCATGATGCCGATGTCTACGGCGCTGGAGAAGACGGGAGCCTCGGCTTTGGTATCTCAGGGGCTGGTAGACAGTCTGGGGGCGATGGGTCCAACGGCTCTGCTAGCCGGCATTTACTTCACCACCTCGCTCATGACGATGTTTATCAGCAACACCGCCACCGCCGTATTGATGGCACCGATAGCCCTGGTGGCAGCGCAGCAGGTGGGCGTGAGTCCATACTCCTTCCTCTTTGCCGTGACTCTGGGAGCCAGCATGTGCTTCGCCTCGCCGTTCTCCACCCCGCCTAATGCGCTGGTGATGAAGGCAGGAGGCTACACGTTTATGGATTACGTGAAAGTGGGATTGCCGTTGCAGATCATCATCGGCGTGGTCATGACGTTTGTACTGCCGCTGCTGTTTGAATATTAGGGACAGAATAAAAAAAGAGATGCTACATGGTGCATGATGAATGCTTGCCATGTGGCATCTCTAATTTTTATGCTAGATGGTTACGTCTGCAGAATCGCCGTTGCTTCCGCCGGTGTCAGTCTTGCCCTGGTCGGTATTGCCGCTTCCCGGGTTTCCGGTTCCGCCGCCTGGATTGTCACCGCCGCCCTGGGCATTTCCGCCGCCTGGATTGTTACCGCCGCTTGGAGAATTGTCAGGCTCCTCCACATCGCCCTTGTCTCCGGAAGTAACCTTCTTGATTACATTTCCGTCTTTGTCGTAGCAAGTGATTTGGATAGCGGTGCGCTGCAGTTCGTCCTTGATATCCACGTTAGGAGTGAAGATTACGCGTCGGGCGGTAATGAGTCCGCTAGCCACCTCCGTCACGGTTTCCACGCTCTTGGCTCTCACGCCGAATCTCATGGTTCCCAAACCAGGAATAGCTACGGAGTGGCCTTCGGTGGCCCATGCCTTGATCACCTCGCCAGCCGCGTCCCAGCACGCCTGCATCACGCCGCGGCTCACACCACTACGGAGTGCCGCCTCCTTAATCACCTTGCTCTCAGAGAGCTTACTGTAAAGTTCGGTGCCGAGCACGAAACGATACTTACCTTTCAACTCACCCACCTGGATGAGGGTTTCCTTTGCCTTCAGATTAATTGCCATAATACCTTGAATTTTAAATTGTTAATACTTTGTGAGCTATAAACTATAAACTTTTAACTCTAAACTATCTAATGGTGATAGTAGGCACGAAGTGGCTCGAGTCGGCCCTTGTCGAGATGTTGTTCTCCTGCTGCTGCCGCTGGTTCTTCCCAATCACGAGCCCCGCCGTGCACGAGCTGGTGAGGAAGGTGACGATGGCAGAGCATACGGCCACGATGAGATACTTGATGAAAGCCTTCATATTTGGGTTCATACGCTTCTCTTGCCCCCTATTAACTTCCCCTCATTCTTTTTTAGAAAGAAGAAAGAGAAGGACTCGTATCAGGGCTTGGAGTCGAGGTTGATAATTTGCTTTGATAACTTGATGCATCCTGGAATATCTCCCAGAAGCCATTTTTCATTTTTCCAACTGGAGAAATATTTTTCTCCAACTAGGAAAGTGATTTTCCTGCGCTTTCTGAATCACGATGCAAAGATACAAAAACGGCCACCATCAGTTGTGCGATGGTGGCTGATGCCGTGCGATGGCGGCACATTTTAAGCTAATAACTCCAAACTCTAAACTATTAACTCTAAACTCTCAACTCTATCCCGGTTCCCCCAGATACTCCACGATAGCCTTCACCTGCTTGGGCGAAAACGATTTGCTAGTCTTTGTGTATCCCATCATCTGCAGCTCCTCCCATAGTGGGGTGCAGCGGCGAATCCAGACCATCAGATGGTTGACAGCTGTGCGAGGGTAACTCTCGGGAAAGTACATCAAGGCAAGTTCCTTCTTGGTGTACATACGAATCTTGAAATCTTCTATCATCATAATCCTTCAATTTGCATTAAATATTACTAAACTCTATTTTTTCTCTTTCAGATAATACTCGCTGAAGTCCTTGCACTCCGGCGGCAACTGGTGGTGCACCAGCTGGGGCAGAATCTCCTTGAGCTGCAGAAATAGGCTTTCGCCCGGTGCATCCCTGTCGGGAAACATGTGCCACTCCGTGTGGAGCTTTTCTCCTATTTCCGCCAGCCATATCTTATCTTCCGGCTTCAGCAGCGTAGCAGAAGGAATGGCTATTGCCTTGTGCCCGGCAGAGAGCATCGCCCAGCAGTCGCTGCACCCTTCGGTGATGAAAAGCCTCTCGCCCGGCTTCAGCATCTTCACCACAGGAAGATTATAGATGCTGCATCGGGCACCATAAGGGAAGCGGAAGCGGGGAGCCGTCGGCTCCGTCTGATGTGAACCTTCCACCCCGTGTGAAGGAGCATCTGTGTCATCTGTGTCATCTGTGAAACCTGTATCATCTGAGTCATTTGTGAAATCTGTGTCATTTGTGAAATCTGTGGGCGATTTGTCAGCAGCAAGCCCCTTCGCCTCCGTGGGCATCTTCTTATAATCCAAATTCCTATTTTGAATCCCAATCAGCTTCCCCTCCATGTCGAAGTAGGGAATCTGCAGCCAGTTCACCCCCTTTCTATCCGTCCACGAAGTCAATCTGCACCATCTCGCCACTCTCTCATCAATCCTTCTTTCATCGAAAAGGAATCTTCTGGCCGCCCCGTTGAGCCAGGGATGCTCAAAGAATCTCGCATACTTCCCGGCATCGAAGGAGGAGGATAGTGATGCTTTCGGAGATGCCTTCGAAGAAGTTTCGGAAGAATCTTCCGAAGAAGTTTCCGAAGATGTTTCCGAAGAGGAAGAGGATAGGGAGATGGGTGAAGAGGAAGAAACCACCTTCGGATGCGAATCTTCCAGATAAACCCCATTCACCTCCGCCAGCCATCGGCAGGCCGAGAGGAAATCCTTCCCCAGGTATTTCATCACCAGGTCGATGGTGTCCACGGAATCCCCCATGCAAACATAGCAGCGGCAGCTGTTCCTCCTCGTGTTGAACGAGAGGCTGGCATGGTGGTCGTCGTGAAAGGGGCAGAGCGCCTTGTGATGCTTCACCTTCATCCCCATCTTTTCCGCGACCTTCTCTATCGGAAGGTCGCGCAACTTTTGAATCTCATATTTCTCCATAAATCCTAGAACTAAATTCATTATTGTTCATCAATGTTCATCAATACTCATTTATGTTCAAATCATCATTTTGCCTTGCCCTTCACCTTGGCATGCGGCGACCCCGTAAGATACTCCTGCGTCTTCGTGTAAAGCCCCGTCTGGTTGCAATAGGTGATGAACTTGCGGTTCTTCCATACGTCGATTTGGTGCTTGGTTCCCTCCTTGCTCTTTCCAAGGCTCAGGCGAAGTGCTTCCAGCTGCTGTTCGTTGAAGGAATGCTCAAGGCTGTCGAGCATGTTCTTAGGACCACTTCTCTGCACCTCTTCTTCCTGAGCATCGTATCCCTTGAACATGTCGCCAAACACCTTCACCTTCGACCACAGGTCGTAATAGCAAAACCATACTACGAACTCGCCGATGGAGCGCGTCCACGTCTGGTCGTTCAGAATCCAGAGCACAGCCCCCTTCTTCCATGCCGAAAAGATGCTGCGGTGGGATAGTTCCCAAAGAGTATCATCATCGGCAAGGTCGGCAAGCCTGGCCATTTCTTCTGCCAGCTGGTCGGCCACCTTGTTGAGCTGTTTCACCACAAAGGTACCCTTGCAGTTGTCCAGGCGCAGCAGATAGCTGTCTAGATTCTTCAGGAATTCCTCGTCATACGAACCCTGTCGTGGAATTCTGCCGCTACGCTCGCCACGAGCCTTGTAGGCAAATGGAATGCGCCCAAAGAAACCGTTGGTGATGTCTTTCTTGTAGAACAGACGGGCTGCTTCTGGGGTAGAAGTGAAGGTAAGATTCACACGGAGCACGGGATTACCCGTTACGCCATCAGCCGTGGCGCGCAAGGCACCTGCTCTCTGGCAGTCGTAGATGTTTCTCACCATCTGGCTCACCTGCTTATGGCCACCGCAGATTCTATCCGCCATCTCCACCTCGGGCAGGTTGATGTATTGGGTTCTCTCGCCCAGTTTCTCGCATGCCATGGCATTCTGTATGAAGGCTGGGTTGGTTACGTCGGCAGGCGGAAACCAGAAACTCACGTCAGGGCGCTCGGGTTTTTCCTTGTTGGCACCCTTGGTCTTCATCTGTCGCTGCCAATCCACCAGTTTCTTGAACTCAGTCTCATCATGTTTGCGAAAAGTGCGCATGATGGCCTCTACAAGATGACCTAATTGTGCCTTTCCGATACCCGAAGGGCCTATCAAATGTCCCATCTGACCGCACATTTCATAGAATTTGTTGTCGGAATACATGAATCTTACGTCCGTGAGATGGGCTGCCAAAGCCGGAATTGCCATCGGAATGAGCACTTCTCGCATGTCTTTTGATGCCTGCGAGATGGCTAATTTCACGAATTCCGTGCCTTTGCTGGGTTTGGGCATCGCCGGAGCGGTGCTGCTGAAAATGTTGTAACTCATTGCTTTCTAGAGAATTAAATTAAAATATTACTTGTCGTTGGCTGGTCAAAAATCTCAGTCTCAGTCTCTCAGTTGTTTTAAATGTGCTATCCATCCCTTTATATTATATATATAACTAATTAATTATCAATGAGTTATAAACGCTTTAAAAACGGGTAAAGGGTTGGATTGTGACTTTTTTCCTAACTGAGACTGAGATTTGAGAGATTTTCTATTTCATTTTTATAGGCTGCCCTTTCTCCAAGTCGCTGATAACCCAGAGCTCCTTGGCAGCCTGAAGGCAGAAGTCCTGGAAGGTGAATTTCTCCGTGAACTGAGGTCGGTTGAAGGTTGGATAGAGTGTACCGTCGTTTTTGCGGTTCACGTTGATGTATGTACCTTCATACACGTGCGGATTTCTCTGCACCACCTTATCCGTCTTCTTCTCGGAGTCGTTCTGCACGAATGTGAAGTGGTCTTCGCCGTCGTGCGTGATGGCTCCGTCCAGATACTCGCCTATGCCCAGGCGTCCAGGCTTGCGGGTTATCAACTTGAGGTCGATTCCCAACTCTGTGTTGGGGTAGAAATTATGATTAGACATAATTATAGTCTTTCCGGCTATGCCCTCCGTTTCGATGAGAGGGGGCCTCCATTCTGCATCAGTCAAAATCGAAACAGGCTTCGGTCTTCGCTTGCCCATGCCTGATGTGGTTTGGTGCTGCAAAGGTCGGTATTTTTTGAGAGATAGACAAGAAAAAAAGTAGATAGTAGATAAATGAAAAAAGTTTATATTTTTAGGATTCTTGATATTAAGATAAGTTAAAAAGTAGATTGATTGATATCAAAGTAGATTTTATAAAATCAAAAAGTAGATAGATTGGCTACTGATAATCTACTTTTCACAAAAAGTTAATCTAGTATTCATAAAAAGTAGATTGTCACGGCAATAAATCACAAAAAAAAGTGTATCAGCTATGCGAGCTAATACACTTTTTGTATGTTTTGAGCCATTCGACTCCCAATAAAATCTACTTTTTTAAGCACTAAAATCCATCAGTTCTGCATTATTGCTATTTGCAAATAGCACATTGATGCCGGATGAGAAACTTTTTACGATATCAGAACTCTTGTCGTATTCCATACTATGCTTGCTTACTGCGGCATATTTTACGGGTTTGTAGATTCCGTTGTAGTGCTCGATGAAGTATTCTACTGCCTGCTTCACATTATCAGGCAAAGCCCATTGGCTGAAAATATATTCATACATTCCCATCAGCTTATGCTTGAAATCTGTTGGCAGCAGTTCGTCGAAGTGGCTTATTACGTACCTTATTTTCTTAATGGTTTTTGGATTGTTGCCCCAAAGCACCTTCTCTTTGATGGTAATATCCTCAGTTTCTGTCACAGCTTCGATGAGGCAGAGATGATCCATAGAAGCGCAGTTCTGCTTATGGAATTCTCCTTGCGCAAATCCTTCCTCCGAAGCATAGTGCTGGTACGCCTGGTAAGCGGGAGTTGTTGCTTTGAGATACTCTATCGTATCTTCAGAGATGAGCATAATCGCATTTTCCATACGTTTGTATGCATTCTGTCTGTATTTATCCAATATGTATTTGCTCTTGATAGGGTCCTTGCGTATAGCCAGTTCTTCTTGTAGAATTTCTGTGCAGATATCCATACATTCCTTTTCTGCCTTGAAGAATTTAATCATCTCGTTATACAGCCCCTGTACTGCTGGCGGAAAGCTTTCCAGTTCAAACAAATCTGGCTGGTAAACTTCGTCTCCAAGTAATGAAGCATCGATTACCGATTTGGGCGAAATATTATACATTTCGCATTCTTTAGCCGAAGGATGCTTTCTCGGGCAGAATTTCTTAAGGATGATTTTCAGAGGAGATAAGTGGCTTCTGATATGTCTTAGAACTTCGCTCACAGAATTGTAGTAGTTGTTGTGGTCTGTGGCAAATTGATTGTTGAAAGTGGGTTCAAACTTTTTCAGTCGTTCCAGTTCTTTTTCCATCTTGTCACGAGCTTGGGCTATAAACGCAGAGAGTTGTTCTATTTCGTCTAGATCCTTATGCTTCATTCCCAGGGCACAGGTAAGGCGATTTGCTCCATCCTTCTCAAAATTAGAGACTATTTCCTTTATCTGATTGAGTCGGTCTAGTGTAGGCTCGATATCAGAATGGTAATATGCCTTGCGACATTTTTCTTTTTGGTCTGTTGTCATATATTAGGAATTCCTTTTATTTTAAATATTTTTTTGTTATACTCTCTCTCCACTTCTATCAGTCCTTTGGCAACGAGCATTTCGAGATAATCTCGTGTTCTAGAAACTTTGAGGCCTGTGGCTTTAGAAATGGATTTCAAATCTGTTTTTCCGCTATTGACGATAAAATTGACAATCTCCTGCTGGTTGTCTCCGATTGGGATTTGTTCATTCGGTATGACGCTTTCCTTGCAGGTTTCATCATGATTCATCGATGCTAACAACTCGAATACCTGATGCATCTGGGTATAGGCAATCTTATCTTCTGGCGTAGCTTCGCTTAGCCTGGAGAGTTCCTTGGCGTAACTTAGAGCCCGCTGAAGGTCGCCGTTTTCCGTGAGATAATTGTAGAGCTTGTTCTTGCGGAAATATCTTACGGTCTTTTCGTAGCCAGGCATGTAGCGCTGAAGCTCAGGAATGAGCTGCTCGTAGCTGTCGTAATGCTTCACGGATAGTTGAGGCAGGAAATGTAGCAGAAACCAGAATTCCGTGCATGGATTGGTCTCCACCCACATAATCTTACGGCTGCTCTTCTTGCGTATCTTGGAGTAAGTTTCCATTTCTTTTGGATTCTGCAACAGGCGATCCATATCAACAAGGCAGATTACATAGTCTGTTTCGCATTTTACATACGATTCTGCCAATTTTGCCATGTGAGGAATATCGGAATGTTGTGGAAAATCGGGTGCTACCTTAAAGGGGTAGCGGCAGGCGATGCGGAGCGAGTCAAAGTAGAACCACTCCGTCTCGCCCTCACCTATGATAGCTATACTTTTCTTTACTGCCATATTCTAATCCTCCTTATCTAGATAAATACTTCCAAGGAATGGTAAATCCACCAGCTTGCCTTGCTTGTAGGCATTATATGGATTCATCGTCTTGTGCAGGCCCAGCGAACTGAGACGCTTCAGCTGGGTGGCGCCTTCACGGCTCTTGTCTGTAAACCATACCACATCCCGGCGGATGTAGTCTTCGTTCAGCAGATTGATGTCGTGGGTGGTCATGAGCAGCTGGCTAGAACCCTCGCTGTTGGCAAGAAACAACTTGATGAAGTAGGAGAGAAGCTCATAATGGATGCTCGTTTCCACTTCGTCGATAGGGATGAAGTTGTTGTGGTGGAGCACATAGTAAAGCACCACCGACATGCCCAGAAACCTGTGGGTACCTGCCGATTCTAGACGCTCGTGTAAAGTATATTCGCCGCCGTCGCCCGTATGCTGGAAGAGAATTTCATCATGCTTAAGCGTGCCACGGCGAAGCATTTCTACCTTAGCTTCCTCTGGGATGGGAGCACTCTTGATGGTTTTTTCCATTTCCGGAGTGATACTCTCTTCGCTCTCATCTAGCGAAAGGTCGGTGATGTTGAAGTCGCTCGCTTTCAGCATCTGTAACAGGAAGTGCTTCTTCTTGTCCTCCTTGTCATGGCGCAATTCGTCTTTCACATTGAAGGTCAGGGAGGTGCGCGGGCTCAGCGTGTCTCGCATTCCCGAATAGAAAAATTCTGCCACGATATTCAGTCGTGATGTGGCTGCATTCGATTGTCCGAAGGCGGCCATAACCGTGCAGTTGTTGGTAGTATTGCCGGCGATGGCTCGCTGGGTGGCTTTGTTGATGCCCGATTTGCTGCCAAAGGTAACTTCCGAGTGGTCTGTTTCCTGCTGATAGCTGCGGTTGTATAGCTTGGTAGGGCGTGAGCTTGTATAAACCATCAGCGTCTCCTCGTAGATTCGCTTTTCGTCGAATTCCAGGCTTAGGACGTATTTTTCCCGGTTGAGCCAGAAGGTCATCTGCATCGAGGAGTGTTCCTTGCGGCTGTGATTATCCAGAAGAAAAGGAACGTACCCCATTCCCATATTCTTGTTTTCCGGCTTGTCGAGCATGGTGCGACGGAAGAATGCGAGGGCATCGAGCAGGGTGGTTTTGCCGCTGGCGTTGCTACCATACACGATACCAATCTTGAGGAGCTCAACACCTTCTGCCACTTCGTATAGGTATTGGCTTCTCATCTTGTCATCATTAGTAGGAAGGAAGCTTAGTATTTGCCTTTCCCTGATGCTGAAGAAGTTTTGTATTTGAAATTCCTGTATCATAGCTATTCTTTTTTTATTTTGGTGCAAATATACGATAAAAAAGCAGAAGTGCAAAATTAAAATTCGGTTTTCGTGAAAAATTCACGTTATTTAAGATTAAAAGCTGTATTTTCCGTAGTTTTTCCTATTTTAAAGAGGTTTTTTGTTGGCGAAATGCTGTTTAAAAGTAGCATAAAGGCTTTTCTTAAACCTGCTAATGAGTTATAAAAATGAAAATAAATCCCATTTCTTTTTGTTTTTTGCCGGTTTCTTCGTACCTTTGCGGATGGATTCGGCAGGAGCCGCTTCCAGACATTTTAGTAAAAAACAAAGCATTGACTATTATTGTGGTCTTCCGGAAAAAGCCTAGGAAACTTTCTTTCTGAATATACGACCGCACCAATAATGGTTGGCTTCATCTGTGGTAAGCATAGGTGAGCCTCTCGTCAAATATGTAGAGTCAATGTTCATGCCTGATATAGGGTGTGAGCATTCTTATATTTGACGGTGGTTCAGACATTTCCTAGGCTTGCCACGGAAGACCTTAAGAATAGTTCACACCCTTCTTTTGTGTCTCTTTGTGTGTAGCCTGATGATAGTTGGATGCAGAATCTAACTGTTGAATAGAATGGACAAATTAAATCTCTATCATGAGCTTGAACAGCTCTTGCGAAAGAATAGCCGTTATTGTATGGATGACGGTAGATTATTGAAGAACCGAATTGTGGAGGATGCTTTGAGCATTCAACCTCTTCTTGTAAAGGAACTTCTTGGTAATGAAAAAATGAAGAAGGCGTTCTTTACCGATGTTGAGGGAGTAATGGTCTTTGATAAGGTCAAGTTCCAGCGTTTTGTATCTGATACTCAATTTTTGGGCGGCAGTTATACGATGTTCAAAAACAAAATCGGTTTGGCAAATGAAAATGGCCGCTTTGTGAGTGAAAGCAGAGAGGTGGTTCTTTCTTGGCCTTATAAGGACTGTATGCTTGAAGGTGGTCAAACGAAAGAAGATGCAAAGCGAAACGAAGTATTTTGGAATGAGACTCTGGCTCCAGATGAGGTAAACCGATTGACAGAACCAAAGGTCTTCTCTAACTTTAAGCGTTATGATAAGGAAGGTGAGCATCAGGTGGATCATCTTTCTGATAATGATAATTTAATCATCAAAGGTAATAATCTGCTGGCCTTACATTCTTTGAAGAAAAAGTATGCGAAGCAAGTGAAATTGATTTATATTGATCCGCCGTACAATACAGGAAGTGATGAGTTTGGTTATAATGATAGTTTTAATCATTCTTCATGGCTAACGTTTATGAAAAACAGATTAGAAGTCGCACGTATGCTTTTATCTGACGAAGGTTCTATTTTTGTTCATATAGATCATCATGAACTCTATTATATAGGCGCTTTGCTGGATTCTATTTTTGGAGTAGAAAATAAAGTACAAGTTATTTCTGTTAAGACTGCAACACCTGCAGGCTTTAAGACTGTAAACCCTGGACCAATAGATGTAACTGAATACATTCTTTTTTATACGAAACATAAAAATAGTTTTAATTTTAAAAAGGCTTATGTTCCAGTTGGTTATAACGTTAATTATAATCTTGTGTTAGAGAAGAATGAAGATATTCTCAAATGGAAATTTACTCCAATAAAAGATGCGATGTTACAATCACTAGGTTTCAAAACAGAAAAAGAAGCCAAGGATAGGTATGGAGATATGTGGAAGACATTAAAAAGTCAATTGATATCTCAATATGCCTTTAATCATTCTGATAATGTTGTAAGTGTACGTGATCCTCATAAACCAACAGAGACTGTAAAATCGTTAATGAAACAATCAAAGGAAGTTGGTCATGTTATAGCTTATGAAAAAGAAGATGGAACAATTTCTTATTTCTATAATGGAGGAGTTTTAGCTTTCTATTCTAATAAAATGCAAGTGATCGATGGAGAAAGGTGTGTTACTGAATTATTAACAGACTTTTGGAATCATATTTCTTGGGCAGGTATTGCAAAGGAAGGTGGAGTTAAACTTAAGAATGGGAAAAAGCCTGAAAAGTTACTCAAGCAAATTATAGAAATGACCACAAATGAAGGGGATCTCGTTTTAGATTTTCATTTGGGTTGCGGTACAACTGCAGCTGTTGCTCACAAATTAAAAAGACAGTATATTGGTGTAGAACAATTGGATTATGGAAAAAATGATAGTACAATAAGACTCCAAAATGTCATTAACGGCGATAAAACAGGCATCAGCAAGAGCATCGGCTGGCAAGGTGGAGGCTCTTTCGTCTATTGCGAACTTTCAAAAGCGAATGGAAAATTTGCTGATGAGATAGAAAATGCAGAAACAGCCGGTCAATTGATGGATATCTGGAATCGCATGAAGGCTACAGATTATTTGAACTATAAGGTTGACGTAAAAGAAGTAGATGCCAACGTGGCAGACTTTGAAGGTTTGAACTTGGACGATCAGAAACGCTTCCTTATAGAATGTCTGGACAAAAATCTGCTTTATGTCCCTCTATCTGATATAGACAGTAATGAGTATGGTGTGACTGATGAGGATAAGCGTTTGACACGTGAGTTCTATCATAAAAACTGATAAAGATGGCAAAACTACAAGATACTTTAGATAAAATGTTTGGGCAACTAAATATTGCCCAAACGCAATTGCCGGAATATTTTGAAACGGGATTGAATCCTTCAAAACGTCTGCGTCCATACCAGGAGGAATGTATGAAGTATTTTCTGACTTACATGAATCCCGATAAAAACTTTTACGGAAAACAACGAAGTCCTCATCTGCTCTTCCATATGGCTACAGGCTCAGGAAAGACGATGATGATGGCACTTGCTATGCTTTATCTCTATGAACGTGGATATAGAAACTTTCTGTTCTTTGTCAGCAGTAATAATATTGTAGAAAAGACGCGTGATAATTTCTTGAATTCGTCTTCTTCAAAATATCTGTTTGCACCAATTCTTACTATAGAAGGCAGAAAGGTGGAAGTAAAAGAAGTGAAAAACTTCCAGGGGACAGATTCTGATAGCATCAACCTTTGTTTGACTACCATTCAAGGTTTGCATGCAGATTTGACTGCGGAAAAAGAGAATGCTGTAACTTATGAAGATTTTACGGCAGAACCTGTTGTGCTGATTGCTGATGAAGCACATCATCTGAATGCTGAGACAAAAGCGGCAAACAAACGTAGCAGGGAAGAGGCCGAAAACGTTCAAAACTGGGAGCGGACTATTGACAATATCTTTCAGAGAGATAATGGAAAACTACCGAATATTTTGTTGGAGTTTACTGCAACTATGGATTTAGCAGATCAGGCTATTGCCCAAAAATATGATGATAAAATAATCTTTGATTATACATTAAAGCGTTTTCGTGAAGATGGTTATTCCAAGGAGGTTGAGACTTTCGTAACAGACTTGGACGAATTGGATCGTGCTCTTCAGGCTATGATTCTCAGCCAGTACAAACGCAAGGTTTTTGTAAAGTTGGGACAAGACATCAAGCCTGTAATAATGCTGAAGTCGAAAACCATCAAGGAGAATAAGGCTAACTATGAAGCTTTCAAAGAGCGTGTTGCAACACTCAAACTATCAGATATTAGCAATATTAGAAATAGAGCAAAGGAAGACCTGTTGGCGGCTTTTGATTATTTTCAATCAAATGGTGTGACAGATGAAAATCTTATTTTGGAATTGCAGAATGATTTTTCCGAAAAGCGTCTGTTGCTTGTGGATGGTAAAACGATTACGCCAGAGAAACAAAGGCTGCTTAATTCTCTAGAAGATGCTTCAAATGGCATCAGAGCGATTTTTGCCGTTGATATGCTGAATGAAGGATGGGATGTATTGAATCTCTATGATATAGTACGACTTTATGATACTCGTGATGCTAACGGAGGCAAACCTGGAAAAACAACTATGCAGGAAGCTCAGCTTATAGGAAGAGGTGCCCGCTACATGCCTTTCAGAGACCCTTCTGATGATTCTTTGCCGATAGATAAGCGTAAATACGATTGTGATGTTGCTAATCCTTGTCGCGTAGTAGAAAAACTGCATTATCATAGTGCTCATAATCCACGCTATATCCAAGAGTTGCGCAACGCCCTTATTCAGACTGGTATTATGGCCGAGCATCATGTACAAATCAATCTTTTTATGAAAGATGACTTTAAGAAAAGTCGCCTCTATACCAAAGGGATTGTGTTTGTAAATGAAAGAAAAAAAATGGCAGAACTGGAGGATGATGGCACTTTAGGAAAATCTATTCTCGACAAAGTATTTACAGTCAAAATGCCGACTGGAAAAATGGCTACAGGAATCATCTTTGGAGATAATGCTTCGGCTGAAGAGTTGACTAGTCTTACTATACCGCAATTTGATTTTTTACGGATTGGAAGTCACGTTGTTCGTTCAGCTATGAATAGGTTTTCTACTTATACTTACGAGGTGTTGCATGAGTTGTATCCAAGTTTAAAATCTTGTGCTGAATTTGTAGCATCGGATAATTATCTTGCAAAACTTCAGGTGAAGGTAATAGGCAAATATGCTTCGCTTGCAGAATACGGGCAAGCTGATAAACTATATATAGCTAAAGAACTTCTGAGACAGTTAGAACCTTTGCTTAGGACTCGCGGGAAAACTTATCGGGGAACGAAGACTTTTCTGCCGTTGCCGTTTAATAAGCAATTTCGAGATAATATAATTCTTAAGGTAAACGTATCTGGAGGAGAAAAAGAATTTGGGCGTTCGCAGAAGAATCCGGCAAATATCGATTATACCCTTGATCTTTTTAAAAAAGATTGGTATGCCTATAACGATAATTTCGGTACTTCTGAAGAAAAGGCACTTGTGAAGTATATTGATGGAATCATGCCAAAACTCAAAGAAAAGTATGATGAAATATATCTTGTACGTAATGAGAAGGATGTCTGCATCTACAGCTTTGATGAAGGTGGTGCTTTTGAGCCTGATTACATATTGTTTCTTCGCATAAAGGGAGATGATGCTAAGTATGATAATTTGCAGATCTTTATAGAACCGAAGGGAAACCAACTGCTTCTGAAGGATAAATGGAAAGAAAAATTTCTATTGCAAATTCAACAGATGGCAGACGTACATTGGATAACTAAGGCTGATAGCTTTAATGTATGGGGATTACCTTTCTATAATGAGGAAAGAGAAGCTGCATTCAATACGGATTTTAAAGAGGCTGTTATTGATTTTGGGGCATTAAAAACGAAGAATAAGGCTTGGAAGATTCTAAAGGAGAATAGCATCTCTCCTTCCGACCGCTTCACCCGTTTCCTCCCTCTGTATTCCATTCAGGCAGCCTGCGGCTACTTCGATAAATATGAGGAACCCGAGGCGGAAGGATGGGTGGATGTATCCTCGTTACCATTCACTCCGAATAGGGAAATGTTCGTGGTTCACGCTAAAGGCAACTCTATGCTGCCGAAAATTAAGGATGGAGACTTATGCGTGTTTGAGCGTTATCAAGGAGGTTCGAGAGAAGGAGAAATCGTACTCTCGCAGGTGAATGAATATTACGAGGAGTATGGCGGAAAATATACCATCAAAAAGTTTCATAGTGAGAAAACTGTGAATGAAGAAGGGGTGGAAGTTCATTCAAAGATAGAACTGCAGCCGCTCAACAAAGATGGCTTCCAGACCATAGAAATTCCAGAAGATAATGAAGCCAAGATTGCTACCATCGGCATCTTGAAATACATTATCCGTTAACGATAAAAGGGCAAAAGCATTATCCTATCTATCGGGTAAATGCTTTTGCCCTTTCTCTCTGTATGTCTTTTATTTCACTTTATTCCACCTCCTCGCACATTGCCATTTCTGCTCCCCGGTAAATCACAACGAGCTGATGAAGCTTCGTGGTCTTCACGGATTCGCGCACGATGTCGCTATCGGCGTAGCGCCTTATCTGGGCAGAAGCTTCCTCGAAGAGATGATTCAACTGCTCATCGCTGGTGCCCGACTTGCAATACTTCAGTTCCACAATGTAGGAGTCTTCCATGTCCTTATAAATGTCGCAAAGGGGCAGCAGGAAGATGTCGGCATAACCGCCATCGTTGTCGAGTTCTGAGATAGGACGGTAGAACTTGCATTGGCTCGCCATCGCCAGGGTGAAGCCATGAACGTAAGCCTCGCCCTTCTGCTTGTCACGCTGGGAGGAGAAGCGCTTCAGGCAATCGGCTATGTAGGCAAAGTAGGGCTTGAATGCGCCTTCGTAAGCCAACTTACTCTCCAGCTGGGTCTTGTCGTATTGCTCAAAGGTGAGGTCGTTCTCCTTGTAGGTATCCAGCAGATAGGTGTACATCTGGTCGTGCACCACCTCGTTGGGAACCACGAAGCGGGTATTGCCCTGGTAGGTGCCGTCTATCGTTACCATGCCGAAATAGAAGAGCAGGCTCAGGAAATTATCGGGATCGTTGATGCGCTCGGCTGGGAAATTCTCCATCAGGGTTCCCGTGGTGAATCCCTTGGTCACGATATCCTGTATGATGCTGGCATCATGGGCAAATTCCCTGTCGTGGCGGATGAGCATGCGTATCTTGTCGTAGTCGATGCGGATGTTGGTTTCCAACATGCTATCAGGAATATCGTAATCGTTGCGGATATAATTGTCCACAAAATTGAGTACCATAACAGAGTTGTACATGGTTGTCTTGCCGTATCTTCTGATGGCGAAGCAATAGTTGTCATACCAAGGTTTCATCACTTCTATCAGCTCATCCACGCTATGGCGGAATGGCAGCACGCTGGCGTAATAGGCCAGCATCTGGCGCACTTCCTCCTCGGTGAATCCCACCATTTCGTTGAATTCCGGTGATAGGGAATAGTTGGTGCCGATGTTGAAACCGCTGGTCAGATCGTCCATTGTTACGGGACTTACTCCTGTAACGAAAACTCTGCCCAGTGAATCTCCGGCGGCTCCCTTGATGGTGTCGAAGAAATGGCGCAAATATCCCTCGCCGTGAGTCTGCTCGCGGTATCGTCTTTCATGCTCCTTGTGGGCAAGAATCTGATTGGTAAAATGGTCGTACTCGTCGATGAAGAGGTAAATCTTCAGGCCTGCTTCTGCACATTGGTCGCAGAGAAATCCTAATTGGGCAACGGCGTCTTCCTTCTGGTTCATCTCTTGCTTTATGCCTGGTGGCAAAAGGTTGGCGTATCTGTTGCAGAAGGAATTGAACTTGTTGTTGCAATGGGCATCAAGTCCCTTCTTGTAATTATCCAATCCTGCTGAAATCATGGCAAAGTTCAGATGCAGGATGAGGTAGCTGTTGCGTTCCAGCCCGTCCGAGAACGGCCGTTTTGGGGTGTATCATAGAGGGCAGAACCGCTATCACGACTCCACCTAAGCCCCTCTAAGGGCATATCTTTTTAGTTTATGTTAAACAATTCGTCATAAGGGCTTAAAATGGCCGATATGAACACTAATAGAGCGTGTTTTTCGATGGTATTGATCCCTACAGGTCATTATCCAAGAGAAGCAATCAAAGCAGGTACACCTTTGAGAGATATGGCACGACGAAGGTTATAAGATAGGCAAAAGAGACCCATCTCAGCAGTTACTTTCAGTTTGCCTTTCAGTAAAAAGTAGTATTGCCCAAGTGCTCGCTTCATGGTTCCAAAAGGATGCTCGGAGAGGCATTTGCGATTGTCCATCTTGTTCTGATCTAGATGTAAAACGTAACGGACAACCTTCTTCACGATCTTCATTCTTGGAGGTTTTGGCTTGTCCTTATTCTCTTCTTTGAGTTGCTTGCGTTTTGCTTCGGTTGCCTTTATCAAGGTGTCTTTGTTGAAGTCTGCCTCCTTGAACTTCTGGATGGTACACTTGCACTTGCATTTTTTACATGCAAGCTTGTTGCAGTAGCGGATCATACCGTTTCTTTTGATAGACTTTTGCCTCAGGATTTCTCCTTGCGGACAATAGACAAGATTGCGTTCGGCATCCCTCACGAAGTATCCTTCAAGAGCCTTGGCACGCATCTGCCCGGGAGTCATCTTCAGTACAGCAGACTCTGCTACATCAGAAGTGTACTCCTTGACCTCTACAATCTGTGCATCGGTTAAAAAATCCTTGTAGGCTTCCGGTATGACTGCAGCTTCAAGACATGCCTTCAAATCTTCTGGATTAGTACTTGACTTTTGTTCGTCAGTTATGGTAGCTTCGTTATAGTCAAACTGAACCTGCTCCGTGCAGCTGCCATCACGTTGGATGACATTTGGTACGATACCATTAGCCAATGCATCTGCATGATCCTCGGGACACTCGTACCCCTTGTCTGCAGTTGATTCAAGAACGTCAACACCATAATCGGCTTTCACCTCAGATGCTACGCTTGTAAGCTGACCATGGTCTGTTGGACTGT
>OGLM01000426.1_pt1 | contig 51987 bp, 54 predicted proteins | sample 1572531 | NCBI WGS metagenome assembly OGLM01 (sample SAMEA2581909, study PRJEB24529) | metagenome | biome: Human gut stool | place: China | collected 2011
GAGATTTTTCGGGAGAGATTTTTCGGGAGAGATTTTTCGGGAGGGATTTTTCGGGAGAGATTTTTCGGGAGAGATTTTTCGGGAGAGATTTTTCGGGAGGGATTTTTCGGGGATAGTTTTATACGGCGTGGACGTTATTCCGAGGATTGTTGTTTGCAGACAGTAAAACGCGGGAGCCGCACAGAACTTATCTCGCACTCAGGCCTTCGCTACCCCTCTCGAAACAAGCAATACGGACATCCCGCGCGAAAACTCCTTTCGGGGGATGCGATATCTCAATATGTATATCGCAACATGCAAATATCCTTGCGGCCGCGGCGGCCCTGAGGCTGTCAGAACTGGAAATATATGAACGGCTGGATGTCGCTCGACTTGATCTGCATGACGCACCAGATGGTGAGGGCCATAAGGGCCACCTGCCACCAGAACGAGGCGTTGACGACGCGGTTGCGGATATCGATATCGATCTTCTCGGGCAGGAAGTGCATGGCGTAGCCCAGAACTATGAGGGCGAAGACGGCCTTGTATCCCTCGACCACCTGCGGGATGATTGCCGGGTTGAAGTTGTTGAATATCTGGTAGAGCATGACGTGTACGGTCTGCATGTCCTCGGCGCGGAAGAGCAGCCATCCGAAGCATACCAGATTGAACGTGAGGACGATACCCGCCACGCGCAGCACGATGTTCATATCCTTGCCGTTGATCTTGGCCCACGGCACCACGGCCATCCACATCTTGTGCAGGGCGAGGGCCACGCCGTGCAGCGCGCCCCAGAGGATGAAGCGCACGGCGGCACCGTGCCACAGGCCGCCGAGAAGCATCGTCAGCAGCAGGTTGACGTATGTGCGCACGCGGCCCTTGCGGTTGCCGCCGAGCGATATGTAGAGGTAGTCGCGCAGCCACGACGAGAGCGATATGTGCCAGCGGCGCCAGAACTCGGTGATGGTGGCCGACTTGTATGGCGCGTCGAAGTTCTTGGGGAAGCGGAATCCGAGCAGCAGGGCGATGCCTATGGCCATGTCGGAGTAGCCCGAGAAGTCGCAGTAGATCTGCAGGGCGTATCCGTATATTCCCATCAGGCACTCGAATCCCGAATAGAGGGCCGGATCGTCGAAGATACGGTCGACGAAGTTGAGCGATATGTAGTCCGAGATGACGGCCTTCTTTATGAGTCCTATGATGATGAATGCCACGCCGAGGCCGAACATGCGGCGCGTGACGCGCAGCGGCTGCCGTATCTGGGGTATGAAGTCGCGGGCGCGGACGATGGGGCCCGCCACCAGCTGCGGGAAGAACGACAGGTAGAACATGTAGTCGATCCAGCGGTCGAGGGGGCGTATGACGCCGCGGTAGACGTCGATGGTGTAGCTCATCGACTGGAAGACGAAGAACGAGATACCCACGGGCAGGAAGATGTTGCGGAAGTCGAGGAACCCCGCCCCGAAGATGTTGTTGGCGATCTCGATGAAGAAGTTGGTGTACTTGAAGTAGCCGAGCATGCCGAGGTTTACGGCCACGCTCAGCGCCACAAGCCAACGTTTTGTCTTTTTCGAGCGGGCGGCGGCTATGCCGTGGGCTATCCAGTAGTCGCTCACGGCAACAAAGACCAGAAGCAGGAAATAGATGCCGCTCGACTTGTAGTAGAAGTATATGGAGAAGAGTATGACGTAGAGTATGCGCAGCGTCGAGGCGCGCCGCATCAGCACATACCCCGCCGAAAAACCTACGAAGAGAAACAGAAAGAGCCCGCTGTTGAATATCAGCGGCGCGGAGGCGTCATAGTGCAGCAGCTCCAGAACTCTCTCTACAATCTGTTCCATCGGCGTAAGGGTTGTTTTTCGGGTGCGGTGTCTCTCTTATATATCGGTCGTCTCTCTTGTCGGTCGTCTCTCTTGTCTCTCTTGTCTTTCGTGTCGGCCGTCTATCTTCTCGGTCGTTTCGGCTGTATCTCTCTTGTCTCTTGTCGGTCGCCTCTCTTTTATCTCTTGTCGGTCGCCTCTTATTTATCGGATTTATCGGTCGGGGGCCTTTTGTGCCGGTCAGGGCAGCGGCAGCGGCTCGGGTTCGGGCCGCAGGTCGTCATCCGTCAGAGGTGCGGGCAGTGTCGGTAGCTCCGCGTCGAGGCTGTCGGTAGCAGCGGGGGCTATGTCATCCAGAGGCTCGGCTATCACCGGACGCTGACGCTCGATCGCCTCGCGCATATATTCGATATGACGCTGCACGCCCTGAAGCAATCCGTGGAAGAGGGCGCGTGCGACCTGTGCGCCGCCGGCGTAGTTTATGTGTGTATAGTCCTTTCCGGCCCAGCCGTTGTCGACGAACGAGGTCATGCCGCCCAGACGCTGCATGGCGCCGTACGTATCCCAATAGGCTGCGCCGCACGCTTCGGCGGCCGAGCGCTGCCACTGCGAGAGGTCGCGTGCCGACTCCATCGGGACGATGCCGTCCTCGCCGCGCTGCGAGCGGTCGCTCACGCCCATCACCACGACGGCGGCCTGCGGGAAGCAGCTGCGCACGAAACGTATCATCTTCTCGACCTGCTCGGCATAGAGCGAGTAGTCGTGGCGGTCGGCCTGCATGATGTTGAGTCCGTATTGGAGTATGACCAGATCGTAGGGGCGCATCGAGTTGATCTGGGCGTTTACCGAGGGCGATGTCCAGAACATGGCCTGCCCGTTGTTGCTGCGTATGGAGAAGTTGTCGACCGAGACACCCTTCAGGTCGTCGAAGTCGGCGCCGTAGGCGGTGAACCCGTCGGCCCCGCGTTCGACCTTCATCTCGAGCGAGCGTATCTGCGGCTCCTCGACGACGATCTGCCGCACCACCTCGTCACCCTCGAAGCCGAAGGTGCGCACCTCGCCGTCGTTGAGCGTGACGCTCACCTGCGAGGGGCTGCGGCTGATGAAGAGCAGGCGTGCGCGGCTGCACTCCTCCAGATGCCGGCGGCGCGAGGTCATGTCCCAGCGTGTGGATGCGCCGTCGGCGGCCGCGGCGACCCAGCCCGAGACGAAGAAGTCACCGGCATAGGGGTCGGGCACGCTCTTGCGCTGCATGATGTTGTATGGGGTCCACCCCTTGGATGTGGTCTTGACGGTCTGCCGGAATCCCGTGAATGGCGAGGCTGCGGGTACGAACCCGACGCCTCCGCCGCCGAAGGTCTCCTGAAGCATCTCGCGCAGGTCGGCCGTGAGGATGTCGCCCTCGACGAACGAGTCGCCCATGAAGGCTATGCGCACGGGCTGCGAGCCGTCGAGCAGCTTGTCGTAGAGGCGTTGCAGGGGCGACGGGCCCTCGCCCTCGAAGAACTCTTCGACGGGGGTTATGAGCGTATCGGCGGGCAGCAGGGCCGAGAAGTCTGCCTCGGCGACGGCACGCCGGTGTGCCTCGAGAGAGTCTGCGGCAAAAGTGTCGATGAGGGTGGTGTCGGCCTCGACGGGCTGCTGGTCGAATATCCCCTGCCACGAAGCCGAGGTGCCGTCACCCGTGGGCGAGGCCTCTTGCGCTACGCGCGCCACCTGACGCTCGACCTCCTCCATGTCGACATGGAACTCCTCGACGTCGATCTCGGGCTGTGCGGGCTCGGCGGCCGGGGCCTTGTCGCTGTCGAAGCGTATGAGATCCGAGAGGATATTGGCGCGGCGCAGCGATATGCCCCCCGCTTCGATGGGGGGTATTACACTTATCGCCATGAGCACGACGAGCGTGGCCATGGCGAAAAGGAATGTGCGTGAGGTATAGTCCTCGGGACGTTTAGCCATCAGTCACGACGCGAGATGAGGGATACGTAGTAGAGGACGGTGGCTATGGCCGAGAGTGCGGCCACGAGGTATGTGCGTGCGGCCCACTTGAGCGCCTCGCGTGCATACGAGAGCTGCGCGCCCTGAAGCGTGCGGCTCGACTCGAGCCACTCGAGCGCGCGCTGCGAGGCGTTGTACTCGACGGGCAGCGTCACTATCGAGAAGACGGCGGTCATGGCGATCAGGGCGATGCCGATCCAGCAGACAAGGGTGCTGCTGGTGGTTGCCATGATGAGTATACCGGCCAGAATGACCCATGTGGCTATGCGCGAGGAGAAGCTGACTACGGGCACCAGCGCCGAGCGCAGTGCGAGGGGTGCATATCCGCGTGCGTGCTGTATGGCGTGGCCGCACTCGTGGCAGGCTACGGCCGCGGCCGCGATGCTGCGCGACGAGTAGACCGAGTCGCTCAGGTTGACGGTCATGTTCTGGGGGTTGAAGTGGTCGGTGAGCATGCCTCCGACGTGGGTTATCCTGACGTTGTGGATGTTGTTGTCACGCAGCATCTTCTCGGCCACCTCGGCACCTGTGAGGTTGCCGGGGAATGCCACCTGCGAATATTTGTGGAATACGGACTGCAGGCGTGCCTGCACGATATATCCCGCCACGGCTATTATGACCATGAGCAGTATCGAACCCGACGTGGAGAAGCCTCCGCCGACGAATGAGTTGTCGTAAGACGAGTAGTCCTGTGCCAATTGCAAAAGTTGTAACATGGTACGATCGAAAATTTTTGGTTTTTTCCTACATAACGCACTTTTCCGCTCGCAGCGTATGCGGCTGCGGCCTCAAAGGGCTAAAAAACATCTGTGCCGGGCGTTGCGCGCCTCGTCGTCGGGGTGTTGGGCCGGGGCGAGACCCTTTTGCGGGGGCGCTCCGACGCAAAAAGCCTCCGACGGCGGTATCGCGGTGGGGCTCGGAGAGGCAAAAGTACGAATTTTTTACATAACTTTGTACAGTTATAGCGAAATATGACGCCCCATGAGTTTTGAGTACATGTTGGCCGAACGTACGGCCCGCAGCGGCCGCGCCTCGCGCGCGCGGATCATGATGCGCATAGCGACCGTCTCGACGGCGTTGGGCATCGCCGTGATGATCGTGACGCTGGCCGTGGTGTCGGGGTTCCGGCACCGCATCTACGGTGATCTGCGGGGGTTCGGATCCGATGTGCGTGTGTGCGACGTGAGGGTGTTGCGCTCGGGCGCGGGTGAACCCATGCCCCTCAGCGACTCCTTTCTGGAGCAGCTGCGCCGTTGTGAGGGTGTGGCTGCGGCGTGGCCCTACGCCGAGGCCGCAGGCATGGCCAAGAACGGCGAACAGGTCGCGGGGCTCGGGATAAAGGGCGTGGACGGTGAGTGTGATCTCGAGTGGTGGCGCAGCCGCCTTGTGGCGGGGGAGATGCCCTCCATTGGGGGCGACGCCCGCACGAAGGATCTCCTTATCTCGCGCGCGACGGCCTCGGCGCTGCGCCTCGGCGTGGGCGACAAGGTCGAGATGCTGTTCATGGACGGCGAGGGGCGGCCGCGGCGCGACCGTTTTGTGGTCTCGGGGCTCTATGATACGGGCTTCGAGGAGTTGGACCGCGCCACGGCGCTGACCGACCTGCGCAACGTGCAGCGTATAGCCTCGCCCGACAACGGGCTGATTTCGGGATACGAGATTATGGCTGCGCGGGGTGTGGATGCCGCGGATGTGGCCGCAGAGGCCGAGCAGGCCATCGAGACGGCCTTCTATGCGGGTGACGAGAGTGTCGGCTCGGCCGCTGCCGTCACGCTCAGGGAGCGTTACCCCGTAGTCTTCGACTGGCTGAAGACCCACGACGTCAACGCGCGGGTGATTCTGGCGGTGATGATGGCCGTCGTGTTGTTCAACATGGCCTCGGCGATGCTGATCATGGTGCTCGACCGCACGGGTATGATCGGCGTGCTGAAGGCTATGGGTATGCGTAACGGCGCCGTGCGGCGCGTCTTCCTCTACCGTGCGGCTATGCTCTTCGTGCGCGGCGCCGCGTGGGGCAATGCCGTGGGGCTGGCTATCGTGGGACTGCAGGCGTGGCTGCACCCCGTGCGGCTCGACCCCGAAGGGTATATGCTCTCGGTGCTGCCCGTGCGTGTGGAGGCGTGGTGGGTCGTGGCCCTCAACGTGGGGGCCGTGGCCGTGACGGTGGCGGTGATGACGCTGCCGTCGATGATCGTGGCGCGCATAAGCCCCGAACAGACCCTCAAATACCGCCAGTAGCGGCACCCGTCATGAACGGCAATAAGGGACAGGAAGCAACAAGGAAACGAAGAAAATTATACTACCGTAAAGATATGAAACCATACAATACGCCCAATGCGGGCAAGAAGGAGGAGGTCAAACGCATGTTCGACAACATAGCGCCGACGTACGACCGCCTGAACCACATACTCTCGCTGTCGATCGACCGTGTGTGGCGTCGGCGTGTGATGCGTATTGTGCGGCGTGCGCACCCGCGTCAGATACTCGATCTGGCCACGGGTACGGGAGATCTGGCCATCCTCATGGCCAAGCGTATTCCGCAGGCGCAGGTGATGGGTGTGGATCTGTCGGAGAAGATGCTGGCGGAGGCGTCGGAGAAGGTGCGGCGGCAGGGTCTGGACGACCATGTGGTGTTGTATCAGGGCGATGCCGAGCGGCTCGATCTGGGTGACGGCGCGGTGGATGTCGTGACCGTAGCCTTCGGCGTGCGCAACTTCGGCAACATGGAGGCGGGGCTGTCGGAGGCGCTGCGTGTGCTGCGCGGCGGGGGCCGGCTTGTGGTTCTGGAGTTCTCGACGCCGCGCAATCGGTTTGTGCGGTGGGCCTATTCGCTCTATTCGGACAAGATACTGCGCCCGCTCGGGGGTATGGTCTCGCACGACAAGCAGGCTTACGGCTACCTGCCTGCCTCGATCGAGGAGTTCCCCTCGCCCGAGAGGTTTCTGGAGATCATGCGGGGTGTTGGATTTACGGATTGCCGCCGCCGTTCGCTCTGTATGGGCATAGCACAGATATATATCGGCAAGAAGGTATAAATGAAGATGTTACGTATATTTATCATGGTTGCGGCGGCGCTGCTGACGGCCGCCTGCGGCGGGGAGCGGCAGCTTCCCTCGGTTGTCGGCATCGAGGTCGTGTCGACGGAGTGGCCCATGCCTTCGGGGGTGGCTGCGGCGGATACCGGGGACTCTTCGGCGGCGTGGCCGTCGGGTGTGACGGTGCGGCTTACGATAGACAACCCTGCGGGCAGCGTGGTGCTGCGTGAAGGGCGTCTGCGCGTGACGTGCGGCGGGGGCCGTTCGGCGGTGCTGGTACTGGGGGAGCGTGTACGCATACCCGACCGCGGCGTGTGGCGCGTGGAGGTCCCGTTGCGTCTGAGGGTCGCGCGCAATGCCTCGGCGTTGTCGCTGCGTGCGGCCATCGAGCGGCGCGATGCCGCGGCAATATCGCTCGACTGGGAGCTGGCCGTACGTCGCGGCGCATGGCGCGGCCGTGTGAGTGACGGGCCCGCAACGCTGGAGCAGATATTCCGTCCGGAGGATATGGATCGCCTGTGGAATGTGCTCGACAGGGTTTCGGGCGCGGATACGGAGAGGATAAACAAGTAAAAATATAATAACGCGATGAGAAGATTTTTGATGATTATGGCCTCGGCTGCATGCATACTCTGCGCATACGGTGCGCGCGGTCAGGAGATCGCGGCGTTGCAGCGCCGTATGGCTTCGGGGCGTGATGCCGTGCGCGTGACCGAGACGGCAGATGCCGCCGCGGCGGTGCGGGCCGTGGAGCAGCGTACGAAGAGTACCAAGGTGAACGGTTATACGATCGTGATACTGTTCGACAACACGCAGCAGGCGCGCGAGAATGCCGTCAAGGCCAAGGAGACCTTCGAGGAGAACTTCAAGGGTGTGAATATCGACGTTACGTACGAGAATCCGTGGTTTACGGTGTCGGTAGGGCGTTACCTCACGATGGAGGAGGCGATAATCGAGCTGGGACGCATACGTTCGGTCTTCCCGAAGGCCTTCCCGCGCAGCGCCGAGATGGACATTGCGGACTTTATCATAGACCCCGAGGCTGAGGCTGCGGCCGCGGAGAGTACAGCCGCGACGGCAAATGCGGCAAATGCGGCAACCGCGGCAAAGGAGGAGTAGGAGGATATGGAGTTCGAAAGATACCGATCGATATATCCGCACGGGGAGCTTATGCGCCGGCTTGCGGATATACGCCACGTGGCGCTCGACATGGACGGCACGATATATATGGGCATGTCGCTGTTTCCCTGCACGAATCCCTTCCTTGAGGGGCTTTCGCGGATCGGGGTGACGCATTCGTTCCTTACGAACAACCCCTCGAAGTCGATCGACGACTACCTGCACAAGCTTTCGCATCTGGGTGTTGCGGCCACGCGCGAGCAGATGTACACCACGGCGCTGGCCACCATCGACTACATACACACGCGGTGGCCCGAGGCGCGGCGGTTGTTTTTGCTGGGGACGCCGAGCATGGTGTCGGAGTTCGAGCGTGCGGGTTTCGTCTCGACGGCGGACGATCCGGACGACGTGCCGGATGTCGTTGTGGCGGCCTTCGACATGACGCTCACCTATTCGCGTCTGTGCCGTGCGGCGTGGTGGGTGTCGCAGGGCCTGCCATACGTCGCGACCAACCCCGACCGCGTATGTCCTACGGACGAGCGTGTGGTGCTGGTCGACTGCGGCTCGATATGCAAGTGTCTGGAGCATGCGACGGGACGGCGTCCCGATATAACGCTGGGCAAGCCCGACCCCAATATGCTGGCGGGCATAGAGCGCCGCTGCGGCCTGCGGCCCGACCAGATCATCATGACGGGCGACCGTATATATACCGATATCGAGATGGCGCATAACGCCGGCGCGTTCGGCGTGCTGACACTTTCTGGTGAGACGACTCTGGAGGTGGCGGATGCGGCGCCGCGCCAGCCCGACCTTATAGTCGAGAATATCGGTGTTCTGGGCGAGCTGCTGCGCGAGGCGCACGGCCTGAAGTAGACCGGTGAGGGAGTGTGTTGCAAACTGTCTAAAACCAAATGGAGAGATGAAACGAGGTTTTGTTGCGGTGGCGGCCGTTGTTGCGGCTGTGATGTCATGGATGCCGCGTGCGGAGGCGGCGGAGCCTGCCGATGGCGGGCGACGTACGGCGCGGGCGTGGGACTTTCTGAACTCGATCGGGGTCTGCCTCCACATACAGCACGGTGACGATGCTGCACGCATAGCCCCTCTGCTGCGATATACGGGCGTACGTAATGTACGCGACGCGGCCGACGGCAACTACGACATGTCGGGTCTGCTGCTGGTGCACCGCGAGGCGGGCGTAGGGGTTGTCTTCGGCCCGGGCAGCGGCGCACGTGACGGATGTGTGGAGTCGACGCTGCGGGCGGCGCGCGAGCTGCACGAGGCGGGGGCTCTGGTTGCCGTCGAGGGCCCGAACGAACCCAACAACTTCGGCGGCGTGACCTATGGAGGCGAGGCAGGCGGACGCGAGCTGTCGTGGCTTCCCGTGGCGCGCATGCAGCGCGACCTCTATGCCGCGGTGAAGGCCGATGCCGACCTCAGGCAATATCCCGTATACAGTTCGAGCGAGATGGGGGCGCAGAGCGACAATTGCGGCCTGCAGTTTCTGGAGATACCGGAGGGTGCGGGGACGCTGATGCCTGCGGGCACACGCTATGCCGACTACGCCAACTGCCATAACTACATGTACCATCCGAGCTGGCCGGGGGCGCCGCACGACAATCAGGTGTGGAACGCTGCGGACCCGACGCCCGAATGCCATGCTGACGGTCTCTACGGCAATTTCGGCCGCACGTGGCGTCGCGGCTTCGAGGGCTACGCGCAGGCGCAACTCGACACGCTGCCGCGCGTGACGACCGAGACGGGCGTGCGCGTTGGTGACTGCGACGGCGCCGTTACGGAGAGCGTGCAGGCGCACAACTACATGAATGTCTACCTTGCGCAGTTTGCACGCGGCTGGGCCAAGACCTTCATCTACGAGTTCATCGACGACGGCGACGGCCGCTTCGGTTTCTACGGCTCGGACTATACGACCAAACGCATGGCTGCCGACTGCCTGCACAACCTGACGACGATCCTTCACGACGAGGCGCCGGCGCGACGGCTGCCCCGCTTCGACTACGCCATCGAGCCGCAGCCTGCGACGGTGCATGACCTGCTTCTGGTAAAGGGCGACGGCTCGCTGTGGCTCGTCGTATGGGGCGAGCGTGTCGAGGGTGAGGATACGGTGACGGTACGTCTGCCGCGCCGCATGCGCCGCATCGCGGTCTATGACCCCGTCGAGGGCGTGGAGCCGCTGCAGCGGCTGGAGCGTACGGACGAGGTGCGGCTTACTGTGAGCGACGGCCCACTTATCGTCGAATTGCGGTAGGAGGTCTCTCTTGAGAATAAGGTTAATTAAAAAAAGTACGATCAATATGAAAATGTTCGATTTGGGGCTTGGGGGCGTGCGGCGCCTCCTTGTCGCGGCGGCCGTGACGGCGGCGGTTGCCGGATGTGTGCGATACGATGTGGCCATACCTCTGGACCGCTTCCGCAATGTTGCGGGCGGTGCGGTGCGCGGCAGCGAGATTACGGTCTCGGCAGGGGAGACATGGCTTGCCGAGGGCGAGTACGGCAGCTTCATGCTCAAGGGTCAGGCCTTCACCTCGCCCGGGGCCGAGGCGGCTCTGGCGTTCCATACCGACGGCACGAAGGGCGGATATGAGGTCCTGTTCCGCAACGGCGCCATCGACGGCACGCGCAAGAGCGGGTCGCTGGCGGCGGTGCGCGACCTCTACCGTTCGCTTGCCGAGGACGGCAAGTGGTTCGACTTCGAGGTGGCGGTGCGCGGACGCAACATCACGGTCTCGATCGCGGGCACGGAGGTGGTGTGCTACACGGAGCCCGACGAACCGTACCGTACGGACGAATATGCCGACCGACGTCTGGAATACGGTATGTTTGCGCTGCGGGGTGTTGCGGGGAGCGTCACCTTCCGCGACATGAGTGTTGTGCGGCTGCGCGATACGGTCCGCAACGAGGCCGATACGATGGCCGTTGTCGACGAGCGTACGGACGGCATCATACGCCTGCAGCAGCAGGGCTTCCCCGTCATCGACTACCACGTACACCTTAAGGGGGGCCTGACGAAGGAGATGGCACACGCCATGTCGATGAACTACGGCATCAACTACGGCGTTGCGCCCAATGCGGGCGAGGGCGGCGTGGGCCGCATGCTTGCCGACGATGAGGAGGTGTATGAATATTTCGACGAGGTACGCGACATGCCCTTCCTGCGAGGCGTGCAGGGCGAGGGCCGCAAGTGGACGGAGACCTTCTCGCAGGAGGCTCTGGGAGTATTCGACTACCTGTTCACCGATGCCATGACCATCGTCGACCACAAGGGTCGCCTCTCGCGCATATACCGTCCCGAGGAGGTGCACTACGACGGCATCACGCGCGAGCAGTATATGGACCATCTTGTCGACCAGACGGTCAAGATCCTCACCAACGAGCCTGCCGACATCTACGCCAACCCGACGTATATCCCCGAGGATATGCAGGCCGACTATGACCGTTACTGGACGACGGAGCGTGTGGACCGCGTTCTGGAGGTGCTGCGCCGCTACAACATAGCGCTGGAGATCAACGCCCGCTACCGTATCCCGAGTTTCGACATCATCCGCCGCGCAAAGGATATGGGCATAAAGTTCACCTTCGGTACCAATAACGTCGATGCCGACTTCGGGCGTCTGGAGTATTGCGTCGAGGCGGTTCGCGAGTGCGGCCTGACGGTGGAGGACATGTGGTTCCCGTCGATGAGCGTACGCCGCTCGCGCCCCGTGGTCATATACAACAAGTGGTAGCGTAACGTCATCCCGCTGGTATCTGGTGGCGTCACACCTCGGGTGCGGCGTCGCCATGTTTTATATTTGAGGTTGCATATTCTTCTCGGCGGGGCGGCGGTACGGGATATGCTTTGACGTTGTGTCATGCGGCTGACGCCCTGTCAGACCGGTATGACACTCTGGCGGTTGCCTGCCCTCCGCAGGCGGACGCGGGCTTTGGCCGTCGGGTTGCTTTTTATGGCCGGATGTTCGGCACGGGTATACGCTGGCAGGCGGGGCGTCGGGCGGTGGCTCGGGCGGGCACACTATTTGCAGCGTACGGGGCGATAACCGATATTTCAAACATTAAAATCGTATCGTTATGAGTGATTTGGTTGAGCAGATGCGCGGCGCCGTACGGCATTGGTGGACGTCGCTTGTAATCGGCCTTCTGGCCGTAATTCTCGGAGTGTGGTGCTTCATCACGCCGATGTCGACGCTCGGCGCGCTGACCATGCTCTTCATCGTGGCCTTCTTCGCGAGCGGTATCTTCGAGGTGGTCTTCGCCGTGGCCAACCGTCACATGCACGGCTGGGGCTGGACTCTCAGCGGCGGTATCGTCGACCTGCTGTTGGGCTTTATGCTTGCCGCAAGCCCCGCTCCCGTCGCTACGGCCGTGCTGATATATTTCGTGGGCTTCTGGATCATGCTGCGCTCGCTCTGGGCAATAGGCGGGGCATCGGAGCTCGGCTCGCTCGGTGTGCGCGGCTGGGGCTGGCTGCTGGCGATGGCCATCATCGGATTCATCTTCTCGGTGGTATTCATCTTCAGCTCGCCGATCTTCGGCGGCGCCTTCGTCGTGGCATTCTTCTCGACGGCGATGATCATATACGGAGTGTTCCGTATATGGCTCAGCTTTAAGCTCAGGGCCTTGAAGCGGGCAATGATGTCGGAATAGCGGCGGCACGCATACTCCACTTCGATATGCGTCAGGCACCGATACGGGCGGGCAGTTCCCTTCACGGGGGCGGCCCGCCTTTATGTTGTGTGCGCGGCGGGATTTTCAGGATCGAAAAATTTGGCGGTACCGACATTTATCCATACCTTTGATTAGGATAAGATTAAGACAAGAGGGTGCGCCCTGCGTCGGGTTTGACAGCAGGGGCATGATATCCCCGAACCGTTATGTACACCTTTGACCACGCGCTCTTCCTTACGCTCAACTTCGACGGCGGCCCCGTCATGGACCGCATCATGGTGCTCTGCTCGACGCCGGCGGCGTGGGCGTGGCTCTATGTGGTGATGCTGTGGCTGTCGGGAAATAGATAGCTCCTAAAAATTTTCCATAAAAAGAAAAAAAGATGGGTGGCGGGCGCTGCTGCTCTTCGTGTTGACTGCGGGCGCGGCTCTCGGCCTTGCCGACATGGTGGCCGGCATATTCAAGCATGCGGGTCTGCTGGGGTCGCTGTGGCCGTCATTCCCGGCACGGCTGCGGCCCATGCACACACCCTCGCTCGAGGGCCTTGTCCATACGGTGCGCGAGGGGGGCCTCTACGGTACGGTCTCGGCACACGCCGCCACGATGACGGCGCTATGCGTGACGGCTTTGCCGGCGGTGCGGAGACGGTGGTTTTCCGTGCTGATGATTGCGGTTACGGTCGTGATATGCTACTCGCGCATATATCTTGCCTATCATTTCCCTGTCGATATCGTGCTGGGTGTAGTCGTGGGTCTCGTGTCGGGCGCGGCGGCACGGTGTGCGGCGCAGGCCGTACGGCGGCGTCTCTGCCGTGCGTAGCAGGGGGGCCGAATGTCGTCCGAAGGTGTGAAACCTCGAAAAATCTGCTTTTTTTTGACAATATGGTCATGCGAAGTTGCGACTTTTTGCGGAAAAAGTTGTTTTTCTGTCGATTATTAACTAAATTTGAAAAGTTTGATTTATAACGGATAGAAAATGGAAGAGTTTGTAGCCCGACCGGCCGTCACGACCGTGGATGCTCCGCATGTTGTCGAAGCGCGTTTCATGCGCAATATCGAACGTCTGACCGATGCGGAGATCATGCCCGTCATGCGCGACTGGCTCGTCAGCTGTCCCATCGCCTGCGTCGACTGGCCCGAATATCCCTATGCACCGAAGGTGTCGTTCCGCGTGGCACATTCGGACGAATGTCTGGCCGTGATGTTCGAGGTCGAGGAGGAGCATGTGCGCGCCGTGACCACCGAGGATAACGGTCACGTGTGGGAGGACAGCTGCGTGGAGTTCTTCGTGGCCGACCCCGTGGGGGACGGTTACTTCAACTTCGAGATCAACTGTATAGGCACCGCCCTTGCGGCGCACAGATATTCGCGCAGCGACGCCCGGCACTTCGACGAGGCGCGCATGTCGCGCATACGGCGCATAACGTCGCTGCCGCACGCCTCGATCGATGTGCGGGGCGAGGGCCAGCGTTGGTGGCTCGTGGAGGTCATACCCTTCGAACTGCTGGGTCTGGGCGAGGCTCCGCGGCGGCTCAAGGCCAACTTCTACAAGTGCGGAGACAAGTGCGCGCGGCCCCACTTCCTGAGCTGGGCGCCCGTACGCACGCCGCAGCCCGACTTCCACCGTCCCGAATTTTTCGGGGAGATAGTGCTGCTCTGACCGCGGCGGCCGTGCGGCATAGTATCCATATATACCCATTCGAATAATAAAAACCTGAATAGAACCATGACCAACGAGAAACTTTTATCCATTGCCGAGCGTTTTGCCCTTGAGGGTGAGATCGCTACGGTGAAGCCGCTGGGCGAGGGCTTCATCAACGACACCTTCATCGTCCGCACTGCGGGCGACGCCCCCGACTATATCCTTCAGCGCAAGAACCATCAGGTCTTTCCCGACGTGCCCGGCATGATGGACAACATCATGGCGGTGACGATGCACATCAAGGCGAAGGTTGCTGATCCGCTGCGCGAGACGCTCACGGTGATACCCGCACGTGACGGCCGCCTCTACGTGGAGGATGAGGGCAACTTCTGGGCCGTGTGCCTCTTCATTCCCGACACGCTGAGCTACGACCGTGCCGACTCGCCCGAGCTGGCATATCAGGGAGGCGTGGGCATAGGACGCTTTCAGGCGCTGCTGGCGGACTTCGACAAGCCGCTGAACGAGACCATCAAGGGCTTCCACAACATACGCTGGCGCTTCAAGCAGTGGGACGAGACCCTCGCGGCCGACCCTGCGGGACGTGCCGCCTCACTCAAGGAGGAGATAGGTTGGATCGAGGCGCGCCGCGGCGAGATGCTCGACTTCTGGTCGCTTGTGGAGAACGGCACAATCCCTACGCACGTTACGCATAACGATACCAAGATCAGCAATATCCTCTTCGACAAGCCTACGGGCAAGGTGCTCTGCGCGATCGACCTCGATACGGTTATGAGCTCGACGTCGCTCAACGACTTCGGCGACGCGATCCGCTCGTATGCCAATACGGGTGCGGAGGATGACCGCAACTTGGACAACGTTGGCCTGAGCATCGAGATGTTCCGCGCCTATGCCGACGGTTATCTGTCGCAGCAGCGCGCCACGATGACGCAGAGCGAACTCGACTGGCTGGCCTTCTCGGCACGTTACATCACCTTCGAGCAGGTGCTGCGCTTCCTGATGGACTATATCGACGGCGACAAATATTACAAGACCGCCTACGCTGACCACAACCTTGTCCGTACGCACGCCCAGTACAAGCTGCTGTGCAGCATGGAGCAGCAGTACGACCGGATGTGTGCCATAATCAAGGAGCTGGCCCGATAGGGGCGTGAGCGTGAGACCGATATTCTTCTGTGTTGGGGGGGTAATGGGAGATCCCGTTCCGGATGAAGTTTGTCGGATAAGATTATCTTTTCAATACGGGTGTCGGGAAGATTCGTTCCGTTGGGATGAGTCTTCCCGACATCTTTTTATGGGAACATGCAGTATCCTGCATGCTGGAGGGGGCTCCTTGTGCTTGTCCGAAGAGATTACATCTGGCGGCGGTTTGCTCCTATGAGATATAGGAATGCGACCACGGCGCAGACCATCATGCTGAGCGACATGCGGCGCGTGAGGAAGAAGCAGATCATGTAGACGATTGCGAGCCCGACGGCGAGTGTCGCCACCGAGAAACGCTCGTAACGGCGGTATTTTCGCGGGCGGCCGTTGTATCCGTCATCCGAGATGGAGAACTGCACCAAGCCGCGTTCGTGTCGCCGCTCGCCCGTGTAGTATACCGATGCCAGAAAGTGCTGGCCGCTGGGGCCGCTGGCGTCATAGAGCGTATGCGGGCCCGTAGGGCGCCCCTCGTGCCACATGCCCGCCTGCATGACCCACCGCTTGGGGCCGATCGTGTTGCAGGTGTAGACGCCGAATCCGTGGCGCAACCCCTCCTCGTCCACCTCGCCGATATAGTAACCCTCGTCGTCGACAATGAACTGCAACGCCTCACGCCTCGCGGACAAGGCGTCGAAGTTGTCGGTGAGGATACGTTTGTGGTCACGATCGAGCCACCGGCCCCATGTGCGCAGCTTGCGCCGCACGAGGGCATCGTACCACTCCATCTCCTCGATGGCCGCCTCGCGGTCCGAGGGCTGCTGGCGGGGTGTGTTGCGTTTGAGCATGACGGTGAGGGTTCCTTATGTTACGGTCTGGGGTCAGCGCACCTGCTCGAAGGGGTGCTCGGCGCTGCCGGTCCAGCGGTAGAGGCGTATCCTGCTGCCCTGACGCTTGTTCTCGACGTAGTGGTGCGATATGTAGAAATATCCGTCACCGATGGCGCAGAGGCCTGTCGAACCGTAGGGGAAGTGCCAGCCGCGTATGCCCGTAGCCTTGTCCTCGACGCCCGCCTCCGACAGCGGCAGCACATTCTCGCGCCCGACATACGGGACGCCGCGCAGGGCGCTCTTTACGGGACGCGACGCCGCATCGACGGCGAAGAGCGTATAGTTGGGGTATTGCGGTTTCTGGCCGTAGTAGACGGCCATATACCAGCGTTTGGTGGCGTCGTCATAGCAGAGGTTCTGCACACCGTAGGCCGTGTTGCCGGTGAAGACGAAGTAACGGCCGTCGGGATGCTCGGGTCCGTTGCGGTGCATGGCGCTCTGGCTCAGGGGAGCCTCGTAGCGGCGCCAGCGGCGCGTGTCGTATTGCAGAAGCACCTGATAGTCGTTGTCTGTTCGGGTGGTGTCGTCATAGATGCCGTAGCTGAGGGTCAGATAGCGGTGGCCGCCCGTGCGGCCGAAGCGCGGCCCGAATGTGATGCCGTCGAAGCCGCTGCACCCGAAGCGGTGCGGCCGCTCCCCCTGCTCGGTCCGGACGGTGGCCGTGTAGTCGCGCAGAATGTCGCCTATGAATACTGCGGTCATGACGCCGTCACGCTCGGCACTCATATCCGTGCGGGTGATGCGGTCGACATCGAATATGGCGATATAGAAACCATCGTTTATCTCCCCATCGTGGCCGCTCGCGGCGAGGATGCCGCGGCCGATGGCGTCGTTCTTGTATTCGAGCGAGCCGTATACACGGCCGTCCTCGGCGTTGAAGGTGAGGCTGCCGAGGTGTCCCACGAGTCCCGTGACCGTGCCCACGACGCGGCCCTGCATGTCGGCCTTGACCAACATCGTCGTATAGGAGTAGTATATGTACCGGTGTTCGGTGTCGACGGCTATGCCCTGAATATGTCCCGTGGGGAATGTTCCCGAGTCGATCAGACGCGGAAGCTGTGCCGGAGGTACGGGTTCGGATGCGGCGGCCGGCAGTGCGAGAAATGTGAATAGTGTTACGGCCATTGCGGCTGCGGCGCGGAGAAGGTTTCGGTTCATCATAGGTAAGAATGTAGTTTTTGCAGCCCCCAAGATAGTGATTTTTTGCCGAACGGCCATGGCTTTGTCTCTCCAATTGGCCTCGGCATGCGGCTGTGCGCCGTATATGGTCGTGGCTGTATGCAAACGTACGCGGGACACTCCTCTATGTGAAGTGTCCCGCGTACGCCCCGCCCCTGTCGGGACGGTATGCTTCGGGGCCGCTGGCCGCGGCCTCGGGAATGCGTATCGTTACTGTATGCCGAGCTTGGCCTTGACCTCGGCGCTGATGTCCGTCGTGGCAGCCTCGTCGATGTATGCGAGCGATCCGGTCGCCATGTCGAAGACAACGATATAGCCTCCGGCCTGCGCTACCTCCTTGATGGCATCGACACACTTCTGCTGTATGGGCTGCAGAAGCTCCATCTGCTTCTTCTGCATGTCGCTGCTTGCCATCTGCTGGAACTCCTGATAACGGGTCTGGAGGTCGTTGAGCTCCTTCTCCTTGAGCTGACGCATGGCGTCGCCGAGCGTATCGGCACTCTGCTGGAACTCCTGCAGTTTGGTGTTGAACTCCACGCCTATGGTCTCAAGCTGCGCGTCGAGATCCTTGGCATAGGCCTGTATCTGCGTCTGCGCCTCCTTGAACTCGTTCATGCTGGTTACGATCTCCTGAGAGTTGATGCGGCCGAACTTCTGTGCGAAGAGCGATGTCGAGATCATCGTACATACAACCACAAGGGTTAGTTTCAATGCTTTTTTCATGGTTTTCTTACGTGTGTAATTTTATGTTCTGTTTTCTGTTGCATGCGTCCTTGTTGCAGCGCCGTCATGGTGCATTTCTGCCGCGCTGTCGCAGTACTATTGCTGCGCCGCCGTTGCTGGGGCGGCCGTTGCGGTCGTTGCCGTTGTTGCGGGGGCCGTCGTTGCAGGTGCCTTCAGCATGTCGATTATATCCTGCGTGTGGTCCACATCGGGCGAGTAGTAGAGCATCGTTGCGTTCTGCGCGATGTCGACTACCATGTCGATGTCGTGTTGCTTGGCGTAGGTCTCGATAGCGCCGAAGACCTGCTTCTGTATGGGCTGTATAAGCTCGATGCGGCGTTTCATGAGCGTGCCGTCGGTGCCGAAGATCGACTCCTGAAAATCGGTGGCCTCCTTCTCCATCTTGAGGATGTTCTCCTCGTTTGCCTGCTGCGAGGCCTGCGAGAGGGTCGACTTGCGCTGCATGTAGGCGTTGTAGAGATCCTCCACGGCCTTGAACTTCTCGTCTACATCCTTCTGGTACTGCTCGGCCATCTGGTCAAGTTGCTTGATGGCCTCGTTGTATGCGTCTATCGATTTGAATATCTTTTCGCTGTTCACCACGGCGGTATTCTGTGCGGCGGCGAATCCCACGGCCGACAGAGCGAATGCCAAGATCAATGTTAATCGTTTCATAATAACTCGGTTTTATGTGGCACTAACTTACAAATGTATGAATTTATTTTCAAATATTCTGCCAATCATGTCAGAATGTTTGACCCATGGTGAAGTGGAACTGGCTTCCGCTGCGGCGCGTCGAGCCCGCGGGGGCGTCGAATCCCCAACCCCAGTCCAGACCCAACAGTCCGACGATCGGGAGATAAATTCTGACGCCGAGACCTGCCGAACGCTTGATCCTGAAGGGCGAGAAATCCTTCCACGAGCTGTAACCGTTACCGCCCTCGAGGAATCCGAGTACGTAGATCTGCGACGACTCCTTCAATATAACGGGATAACGCAGCTCCATAGTATATTTGTTGTAGCCTATCGAGTAATCGCTTGTGGGGTCGAGGGCACCGTTCTCGTAACCGCGCAGGCGGATGATGTCCACACCGTAGATCGTATATCCGCTCATACCGTCGCCTCCGACCTCGAAACGCTCGAAGGGCGAGACCTTGTTCTTGTTGTAGTGGCCGAGGAATCCCATCTCGGCGGCGGCCATGAGGACGAACTTGTTGTTACGCGATATGGGGAGGAACCAGCGGGCGTTGAACTGCCAGCGGTGGTACTCGATCCACTTGTAGCGGGTTCTGTCGGGCATGCTCGAATCCGAGTAGTCGCGGCCGTCCCAGAGCGAGTATGGGGGCGTGAGTGTGAGCACGGCCGAGAACTCCGATCCCGAACGGGGATAGATCGGCTGGTCGACGGTCGAACGCGACAGCGCAACCTTGAACGAGAGCTCGTTTGCCACGCCGTTGCTCATGATGAAGTAGTTCCAGTTCTTGAGGCTGTAACGCGTATATTGCGCCTCGAGATAGAGCGAGAAGTTGGGGTCGGGCCACTTGAGTCGCTTGCCGAGGCCCGCGGCCAGACCGAACGAACGGAAATACATCGTGGCCGACTGCCATACGTAGTATGCGTTGTTCTGCTCCGACCAGTGTCCCGATACGGTGAGCGAGTTGGGCTTGTGTCCGCCCACCCACGGATCGGTAAAGCTGGCGGCGATGGCCTTGTAGTATGTACCGTTGGTCTGTCCCGAGATCGAGAACTTCTGGTTCTGTCCCATGGGGTATGGGGTCCACGTACCCTTCTTGAAGAGGTTTCGTGTCGAGAGGTTGTTCAGAGTGATGCCGACCGAGCCGACGAACGATCCCGATCCCCAACCTCCGGCGACGTTGAACTGGTCGCTGGCGGTCTCCACGAGCGGGAAGTTGACGTTCACCTTGTCGCTCGAGACGGGCTGTATGTCGGGCTGGAGCTGCTCGGCGTCGAAGTGTCCCATGCCCATCAGCATACGCAGCGTACGCATCAGCAGCGCGCGGTTGTACAACTCGCCCGGGAAGACGTAGAGCTCGCGGCGGATCACCTCGTCGTCGACGCGGTTGTTACCCGAGATGCCCACCTCGTTTACGGTGAAGGGCTTGCCCTCGAATACCTTGATCTCGAGGTCGATCGAGTCCTTGCCCACGACGATCTCCGAAGGCTCGATCTGCGACATGAGGTAACCGTTGTTCTGGTAGAGGTTTGCCACCGACATTCCCTCGGGATCCATCTCGCGGCCTATACCCAGACGCTTGTGCATCGACTTCTTGTCGTATGTATCGCCGGACTTGACGCCGAAGATCTGTTGCAGTTCCTCGGTGGGGTAGATCGAGTTGCCGATCCACTTGATGTTGCGGATGTAGAACTTGTCGCCCTCCGAGAGGTCGATGTGTATGCCTATGCGCTCGGGGTTGATCGCGTAGACCGAGTCCGAGAGGATCGTGGCGTTGCGGTAGCCCTGCGAGTTGTAGAAGTCGATGAGCAGGTTCTTGTCCTCCTTGTAGTCCTCCTCGTTGAGCTTGGTGTTCTGGAAGAAGTTTATGCTCTTCTGGTGGGTCTTCTTGAACGTGCGGCGCAGGCGGCGCTCCTTGAACTGGGTGTTGCCGCTGAAGGTGATGCTCCCCACGCGCACCTTCTCGTTGCGGTCGATGCGGAAGGTGACGTTGACCATGTTCTGACGTATGGAGTCGTTCTCGATGCGGGTCGAGACATCCACATTGCGGAATCCTTTCGATATGAAGTGCTTCTTGATGAGCTTCTCGTTCTTGTCGATTACGTAGTCCGAGAGTTCGGTTCCGGCCTTGAGCTTGAGTTCGTCCATAAGGTCCTTCTGCTTGCTGCGGCCTATGTGCTCGCCCTCGAAAGACCAGCTGCGCACGCGCGGCCGCTCCTGAAGGAAGACATTGAGGTCGATGCTGTCGCCCATGTAGTCTTGTGCGGGCGAGGGGAAGCCGGCACGTATGCCGCCGTCGGCAAAGGCCAGTGCAAGCTCCTTGGACAGGTCGGCAGAATATAGGACGAGTTTCATCGCCGTGCCTCCCTTTCGGCCATGTCGAGCCTTACGGTCTCGGCCTCGGAGGGCGACAGGCGCGGCAGTTTGACACGGGCTGGGTTTTCGGCCTGGTATGCCTTAACTTCGTCGACGAGCAGCTGCCAGTCGTAGAGGAACTCTTCGGAGCAGCCGTGGCGGCGGTAAATCTCTTTGGCGGCCTCGAGTATCTCGGGTGCGCAGCTGTCGTCGCCCTGGAAAACCACGGCTGGTATCTCGTTGTATATGCAGGTGCGGAGCAGTCTTAGTTGGTCTTTCATCTTTCTGTAGTTGTTTGTTATTGAATAATCTTTTTGCCTTAAGCCATGTCGTGGCCGCCGGTTGCGGCGGTAATGGCTGAATGCGAAATTAAGGATTTAAATCGATAGTCCTGCGTTTTGGTGTGATAAAAAACATGCCGCGGCGTCCTGTCACTGTTTGTCATGTCTGGCTTGGTGCGTTGGGGTGATTATAAACAAAAAATCCTGATTCCGCTTGGAAATCAGGACTTTGTTAGTTGGAAGTGGTACCACCAGGAATCGAACTATTGATTCAAGTGGCTGAATATCTTTGATTTATCTTTCTGCAAGTAGCGTAATCTCCCGCTATTGCTCCACCGGATTGTTGCAGCGTTCTGCGTCAGGTCGCGTGGAGGTTTCCTGCTGCAAAGATAAACTTTTATCCTCAAAGTCGTGCAAGCCATCATAGGTATTTTCTCCCTTGATTCTTTCAAGTTTGTCTTGAAAGCGTTCCCATGCCATCAAATCATCGTACCAACTTTCAGATTCTTCCCAATCGTTCATAACCCTTTATTCTATAATCTGCCAATATCCTTGCTTCCTGCCTCCTATGCGTTTCAACAACCCCAGTTCTTGCAGCCGGGAAAGATTGTACTTTACGCCATCCTCCGTAATGCCGGAAAGGCTCTCGCTGATTTCTTTTCGGGTCGCTTCCGGATGTTCTTTTAAGAATGACAGTATAGCTTGTTGTTGTTCCGTCAGATTTTGTATGGCCTTTTGGGTAGTCTTTTGGGTAGTCTTTTGGGTAGTTTTCTGGTCGCTTTGGGTAGTAGCTCTTTCCGGGTATTCAAACTTAAAGGTTGTCCATATACCCGAAGCATCATAGCGGAACTCCGGTGTGGAGAAACCATCATTCTTACAAGCCGTGATGATGCGCTCAATGCCGCGTCCCCATGCCTCAATCTCACCTGCGCGGAAGAATGTGTTGGCTATATCAGGGTTGTAAGGCATACTTCGATGAGAAGACAATAAGGTTTCCACAGTCCACCCTTCGGGCAACACTCCACCGTTTATTATCTCTAACTTGTTTTCATACACGCGAATCTGGATAGGAGAAGGTTCTGCATAGTCTTTGTTGATACAGGCATTCAATAACGCCTCACGCAGAGCCTCACGAGGCATAGGCAATGTTTCTATCCGTTGAATGCCCTCATAGGTTATGATAGCTTTCATATATTTGGTACACAACAAGTCCATCAGCTTCACAATTTGCTGGAACAGATTACCATGCACTTCGTCCTGATATACCAAATCCATGCCTTCACGGAAGAAGCCGACCTTCACAAATGCTCCGGTCACATATTGTTCCGGGTCAGGATGAAACAACAAGGCGGCAGCTCGTTTCAGATAATTGCCCTCATAGAGCCGCAGTTTCTCCAATAATCCATGATTGTCGTCCATCAAATCCGCTTCCTCCATACGTCCGCTCCGTTTGGCATACTTGCGGAACAAATCAAACGTAGCGTTGTCCAAGTTCTCTGCTTTCAGATAAGGTACAGGCACACCGTCCCACGTCTTACCCTGCTTGCGAAGCATGAAACGGTCGAGTGCAGCCCCTTTCAGTTCCTGATTGGTTGCACCGCTTCGCTGGTAATACTTCCCACGAAAGCTAATGGGATAAGGATAAGCATCCGTCACAATCTCCAGATATTGCTTTTCGTCCTTTTCCTTCAAATTGACTTCCACCAAGATACCCATCATGTCGCGCACCTTGTTCGGAATGTCCTCCATCAGCTTCTTGGCATCCTGTACACCACACACCTCGCCATTGTCCTTTATGCCCACATAAAGGTTGCCGCCTTGCGCATTGGCAAAACCGCATATCCATTTCAGATATTCGTCTCGCCAGCATTCCTTGAATTCTAAGTTTTGTGTTTCAGTCTGCATGATTTATTCTTCCAGGGTGTATGTCTCGTCATAGATGTCTCTAAGGTTTTTGCCTTCGTATGTCCAATATCCGGTTGGTTGTATGGGGTGTGTGACGTTCAGCAATTTTTTTGTTACTCCTGTCAGCGAGTAGACGGTGCCTTGATACATTACTTTCTTTTCGTCGAATACGGAGACTTCGACAGACGGGTCTTTGACAAAGACCAAGACGTCGCCTTTGTGCATGCCCATTTCGAAATAATTAAGAGGCGGACGGCGTGACGAATTAATCTTTTCAGTAGCTGATTTGTCTTCTGTTGTCAGGTCGTTGTCAATCTCTTCAGTGATTTCCTGGGTTACATCCTCCCTATTGAACAGTTCCAATATTGCCATGGCCTGTTCAGACTTGATTTTGAAGAATTCACGGTTGGCGTTTATCCTGTCAGGGGCAAATGCGGTATGGAGGGCCTTTTCAATTTTTGCGCAATCTGAAGATTTTACTTTGCATGCATATTTACATTCAAAGGGTACGGGAACTCCTGTGCCGTAAAGCTCTTTCATTCTTGCATCGAGATTGTCTCTTGTTGTCATGCCGATTTTTACAAGTCCGGGCATTGCCGGATTGGTAAGTACGTACACGATTCCTGAATTATGTTCTTTTTGAGGCATATAGTGTTTTAAATGTATTGTGATACGATGCGGCAGATGTAATGTTTGAGTAACTTCATGCCAAACCTTTATTGGTGGAGTTGTTTCATCTGAACCTAAATCTGCATGATTCTAGCTGATTATTGAAACACAATACAAATTTAGTGATTAATTATCAAACTAATGTCTTTTGCAAAATCTTTTTTTAATGTTATGACATTAATTGCATAACAAAAAAAAGAGGATGGCCGTTGGGGGACATCCTCTTTGCTAAAGTGGTACCACCAGGAATCGAACCGGGGACACAAGGATTTTCAGTCCTTTGCTCTACCAACTGAGCTATGGCACCATCGTTATTGCTTGTTTGCGGGTGCAAAGATAGGCGTTTTTTGTGATTCTCGCAAGTTTTTTCGCATTTTTCTTGAAAAAAATGCACGAGTTTCAGAAAATTGCAGTATCTTTGCACCCGCAATTCGGGATTTAGCGCAGTTGGTAGGGCACTACGTTCGGGACGTAGGGGTCGCTGGTTCGAGTCCAGTAATCCCGACTGTAAGCGGAAAAAGGTAGCAATACTTTTTTCCGCTTTTATTTTTTATGTGCCGGCTGGTTGCCGGCGTTGTGGCGTTAATATGTCATCGGGGCTGACTAGTTCGGGCGTGTTAGTGGTGGTCTTTGTAGTATTGCCGCTGTAAGGACGGGCCGCATGCAGGCAGGGGCTTTTGTGCGTTTGAAGATAAATAATGCAGTTTAACCGCAATTTTGGGCTATTTGATACATGTAAAATGCATTTTAATCCATATTTATCCTTAATGCTGTTGGCGGTATTCGCAATAATGTTTATTTTTGTGAAAAAATTGTCGGCAGTCTTGTTTGCCTGATAACGGACGTCGTGCAGACGTCTCTTATACGTGTACATTTTCTTAGTTATTAACTTAAATATTTTAGTATTATGAAAATTGACAGATTTTTTAGCAGGTTCTTTTTGGTTGCGGCAGTGTGCGTATTCTGCGCTTGCAGCAGTGACGACGATGAAGATGACGGCTCAGGTTCGGGCGGCTCGGGTAAAGGTTCGGTAACGCTGAATATCGGCGGTGTAAAGGCCACGCTTGACAATGTGTATTGGATGGCAGAGCCAAGCGGCGACGGCACTAATTATTACGAACTGCAGTACATGTCGTTCGACATTTATGATTTCATGGCAGGCGGCCACTCTTCGTTCCCGTCAAACTATTCGGTGGTTTACATCTCGTTCGAGGCTCCGGGTTCGCTTTCAGAGTTGCCCGTAGGCACTTTCACTGAGGATAGTTACGAGGTGTCGGGAATATGGGGAGCCACTCCAGATAACGATGATGCGCGTTATTATATCGAGGAAGGTCCGGCAACCGGCAATCTTGTCATAAAAAAGACTGGCGACAATTACACGGTGACGATAGATCCGCTCGAGATTATTTACAGCGACCCGGATAACGTTGGTGGTGACGACTGGATGACAACAACGGTCAAATGGAACTACACGGGCAAGATAAAGAAGGCTCCAGCCGAGCAGAATGGCGTAAGCAAGCCCGTCGGCAACATGCCGGCATCAAGCCAGCCTGCATACCTGCAGAGGTAATATATTTGCCCTGATAAGCGTAAGCCTTTTACGGGCATGTTTCAAAAGGTCATGTTTTGGCACGCAAAACATGACCTTTTGCGTTGTAAAAGATAACCTTTTGTGCCGCAAAAGGCTATCTTCTAGATTTTGAGGCGTAATATGTTGATAATCAAATGCTTGTCTGTCCCTGTCTGTCTTCTGTTGCTTTAATGCCCGTGTCGCCTTGTTCCCTTTCGGCGTTGCAAGGATGCAACGGCCGATTTTGCGTCTGCGATTGCTGCATGATACTAAAAGCTAGAGAGGATTGTTGGTTGTGAAGGATAAGAAAGTTAGATGGAAAGATATAAAAGCTCAACGGATTATGAAAATAAAACGAGTTGTAGCAGAAGTGCGAATAAATGCAGATTATGTCTTTCATATAGGATGTGGATTACATCTATGTTTTGTGAGGACTTGGCACAATACAATGACGGAGGCCTCAAAACAGTATGGCAATGATGAGGTATAGCCAATATAGACTTGTCGTATTACTGTATTCTGAAATACACAGATAACGCCAAAGGATTGTATGTTATCAGGTTAGGCAAGCAAAGCAAGAAAATTGTGAAAAAAATAGTCCGGGTGTGGTTACATGTTCTGGTTGTTATTCATAAACAGACAAAAGAAATAATAATAACAAACTTAGAAGTTGCGCCCGATGACGTATTTAGGGTATATGACAATGAAGAAATATTTTGCAATTGCTCTCATCGCTTTAGTAGGAGCCGGTGCTATTTACGTGAATGCGAAAACGACCAATGCTGAGGTTGCACCAGGGAATTTTGGGGTCAATGTACATGTGACAGGAAATGATGACGGACATTGTCATTATTGTGGTCCTAAAAAATGTCCGTATTTCAGGGCTAAGAGTGGGGCAGACCCTACTATATGTAAATGTGGTCATTCCAAGCGTTCCCATGTTGACTCGTATTAAGTAAGCACCTTTATCCATAATATTGATTATAAGTTTGTGGGCACGTCACAAATTAAGCGCATCTCAAAATGAAACACATTGGATTCCTATTGGCAATGATATTTATGTGTTTGATTGCAAACGCACAAATGGTTGGAGGTTTTCAACAAGGTAAAGATGGTCACATCTATTTTGTTGCTAATAACAAAACGGGGGAAACTTTCAATATAAGGATTGTAGCCGTCTCTATAGACAGGAACAATTCGGAAGTGAAAACAATGACACCTAATGGAGGTTTCTTTTTGGGACCCGTAACTCCATGGAAATGGTATTGGAAAAAAGGAGATAAAATTTCTGTGGTATATCCTGATGGACAGTCACAGACTTGGGTCTGCCCTCAAAGTGACAATGCTTACAATCGCTCAGGTGTATCGTTCCGAGGAAGTCATTGTACTGGTACGGTAGGTTGCAGCTGTCCCGGATTTTCCCCAATTACCGATGGAGAAGTATGGCAGCAGTCATATTGCAAAAATTGCGGACACACAAAAAACTATCATAAATAAGTTCTCAATCTATTGATTAATGATTTGTAGAGGTGGGGGATGATAACCCTCACCTCTCAAAATTACGATCATATCAATTAATTGAAATGAAACAATTATGAGAACTTTAAAGCACTTTGATAAAAGTGCAAATATTGAAGAAACAACATGAAAAGAAATACTAAAACCACTTCATGGATCATTGCTGCCATTATTCTACTATTGGCCTGTATCATCATAGTGCATTACCTTGTGAATTCACCATTTGAAGAAACAAGGATTTATCCTGATGATAGCAGAGAACATCCTAAAGATACTATATTTACCGTGAATGGCATTGCATTTAAAATGATTTGCGTTAAGGGAGGCCGAATCAAATGTAAAGGATTTAGGAAAACCATAGAACTGAAGGATTTTTATATCAGTGAAACTGAAGTGACCCAGGAACTGTGGATGTCTGTAATGGGGGACAATCCTTCTGTTCACAAAGACAGTGCTCTTTGCCCTGTTGAGAATATAGATTTGGTTGAATGTCTTGATTTTGTTCACAAGCTGGATTCTATCTCAGGAATTAATTTTCATATTCAATCCTATCCTGAGTGGTTATATGTTGCCTATCTTGGTTCTTTGGACTTAAATGCCTCATATTTTGATGATGGTATGGGTTGGTATAAGGAAAATTCAGGCAATACCACTCATCCTGTTAAGCAAAAGCAGCCAAATAAGTTAGGTGTATATGATATGATTGGCAATGTGTCCGAATGGACTATCAGTGGCTCTGACCCTCTGTTCTTTGTTGTTGGGGGCAGTTATGAGACAGAGAAAGAAAGCCTCAGTATAGATGCACATGAGGTAGATCATGCAAACATCAAAATGGGGTCGCTTGGTTTAAGACTTGTATATTATCCGAAATAGCATAAGTAATAATATTTTGGATGGTTTATAACAGTTTTGAGTTACTTGAGATATCTAGCATATCGTATATTTAAACAAGAATGTAAGAATGAAGCAAAAAGATAACCTATATGAAAGTATGTCTGATAATGCTTTTGATGAGGAGGAAAGAAAATGAAAACAAAGATAACAACAATGAAAAGAGCTTTTATTTTGTTTTGGCATGGTTTGACCGCCCTTTTTATGGGCATTGCCAATTGGTTTACAGTAATACTGGGAATGAGGGATGACTCCAAATATGGAAAGTTCCTCCGTCGTGTTGTAGGTAGCTGTTTTGCTTTCATTATGATTGTGTTTGCAGCTGCTGCAGGATTTACTTCATGTGAGTTCTTATATGACACACTGAAAGTAGACAAATATCTTGATGATTTATATTATGACCAGCAATATTTGTCCCGTAACGCCACGTTTTATACTCACTATGATGAGGATGGCTTCGTTAAGACAACTGATGGACAGACAACCATTACAGGCATAAAATGGATTGCAAAACCTTTGGGCATGGACTCACTTATATGTTATAGCGATGGTGAAAAACGAGGATATTTCAATATGTTTACGGGTAAGCCAGTCATCAAGCCTAGGTATGATCATGCCTGGATCTTTTCCGACGGGCTTGCAGCCGTGGATGATGGCGGTTGGATTAAATTCATTGATGCAACAGGCAAGGTGGTAATAGACCTTAAGATTCCTTATATTCCTGGCAGTGATGGTTATGTATTCCATAACAACCATTGCGTACTAAACAATGACCGTCTCGACCGATTCGGACTGATTGACAAACAGGGCAAATGGGTGTTACATCCTGAATACTTTTCCATAACTTCTTCGGGTAAGTATTGGATAGTTGATAATGGTGATGAAAAGAGTGTTTTGGATAGTACATTGAATACCGTCATCCCATTCACAAAAGGCTATATATGGGTTAATGATGAGTATATCAGTGTAACTCTGAACAGCCACGTCATACAAAGGTATAGTCTCACTGGAGAGCTTATTAATGATTTCTATGTCAACGATGTAAGCTATCTTACATACGAATCAAATGAATTGCGCTATATCATCTCGAAAAACTATGATGACGAAGGTACATTGACAAGCGAAACGGAAGAAACTGAGCCGCAACCGATAGAGAAAATGGCAAAATGCAAACGCTATGAAGCTGAGAGCGGATGGTACGGTTTGATGACAGCAGACGGAAAGGTTATTACACCGCCTTCATACCGTGAGGTAAAAGCTATTGGTTACGATATGTACCTCTGTAAGGACAACGATGAAGATGGTGTAATTCTTAATGGTAAGGGCGAAAGAATACGCTAGTCTCTTGTGTTGATGCCGTTATCGGCAAATGGGTCATCTATGTTTGCATGGTAAGATTGAGCCGTATGGTAGGATGGGGTATAGAATATTTTCTATAGTCAGCTAAGCATTTTAAGTGAATATTATAATTTAGGGCTGGCGTCGGGTATGTTGCCAGCCCTTTTTTATTTTCTTTGAAGTCGCCAAACAATAAAATGTAACCATGGGTGAAAATACATTTTTCTGACATTCAATATGGATGGCAATGTGATGTAGGTAAGACAGGAATCATCGCTGCACTACAATTTCCCTTTCCTCCAAAGTTGTATTTAACGTCGTACTTTTGCGCATTATTTCAGGTTAAATAATGCGCAAATCATTTTATTATGATTTCTTTTTGCGGCTATTGCAGATAATGTTCGTATGCAAGTTTTACAGTAGGTCAATACTTCTTGTTTGTTTCTCTACATCCTTTTGTGTCATTTCATACACTGTACTTGTCGTAAGGCAAAAAGATTGTAGATAAATCGTAATTTTCTTAGCTTGTAGCTGTTTGAGGTTGATGCTTTGGCCCCTTGTTGGTTGTGTTTGTGCAATAGAATGCAACATGTTTACTTTCAAACTGTTAGTGGCCGGTTTGTGACCCGTAACTCGGCTGGTTTTCACTCAAAATTCATCTATTTTTTACGTGTAAGTCATAGAGTTATTTTTCCGTAATCAAAGTAAACTTTATAGTTGTCTAGTGCGGAGCCACTGCATTTCATTTACCATTTGTCTCCATTATAAGGGCCGTAGTCTACATCAAATATTTTGATAGGTTTAGTCAAGTTAAGGATTATCCTGTGTCGACTATGATTATCAAATATACCCCGGTAGAATATTTCCATATTCCATCCTCACGTAAATAAACTTATACATTACTTAATTGTGAACAACGTAAATTATCTAACTTCGCTTTTGTCACTATGATGACAAAGTTTTTCATTTTTTCCGTAAGTGCAGAAAAGTTGAATTCTATCATTATACCACAGGCATTACCTTTTTGTATATTGAAGTATAATGTAAAAAGGCAGTATGACCATCTTGTAGATAGGGATTGCAAAAATATGTGGATAAAATGCCTTTTACATGGAACATTCGGTCGGGAAGTAGTGTTATTCGGTATATTCTTCATGTAAAAAGCGTATGAAATGTCAACTTTTTAAGTTGGTCAAAATAAGTTTGAGAATATTTTATTTGAGTTTTATTCATGTAATTGAAGGAATTTTTGTAATTTTGTATTCAGACTACGGACTACGGAACCTTGAATCCTATTTGTCGTTGTTAGACGAGTTCTTAAATGGCATCGGACAAGGCGGTCTACGCCGTGCCGAGTATGGCGGAGTCGCAAAATGACAAATCTGTACAAGGCGGGCATTGGGTGGGAAGGTAGTCTATACATAATAAAGGCGTTTACTCGACGCTGCGTTTGAGACTCTCTGTAATCTAGCAAATTCACAATTGTTGTCTTGAACTTAGCAACGGTAGATGTCCCGGGTGTGATTTTCATGCCGTCTGTGGAGTTCCATTATTAAATGTGGCTTGTATGTTTTTTGTAAACATACGAGTTGCCATGTAATATAGGTCTCCACATTTTGCGGAGTATAATGATTCATATCGGCGTGGGCTCTGACGTTGTCTGTTCAACAACAATGGGCAATGCTAGAGCCTCAGAGAGTGGAACGGACAACAGGACGATTCCACGCTTTTTTTATGTCAGTAATTTATACGATTACAAAGACATAAACGATATGGAAGCATTGTCTAATGCACATACTCGAGGAGGCGAGACAAATCCGTCAAAGACCGTACTTACCTCTGATATTATCCCCGAAGTTCAGGTTTCTTTAGTAGAGAATTTACAAACAGGGGAGTCCTCCTTTAGTGTGCCTAAAGAAAACCACGAATGGTTCGTTTTTCGCACTATATATAATCAGGTTTTTAAGGCACAAGAAGCTTTCAAGGAAGCACAAGTTCAGACATATATCCCAATGCATTATGTACAGAAAACTAAAGATGGGAAGAATAAGCGCGTATTAGAGCCTCTTCTTTACAATATTGTTTTTGCCTATACTACTCGTGAAATTGCAAATAGTTTTGTTCGGAAACCAGCAAAAACTTCGAAATACTTAAGGTTCTACTTGGACAAGACAGCAACAAAGGAAAACAATGGATATCACCCTCCTTTGACAGTTGGCTTTAATGATATGCAGAACTTCATACGTCTCACGAGTATTGACAATGAACACATAATGATGGTTCCCAAACAACATGTGCATTATAAAAACGGTGATATGGTTAAAGTTATTGATGGCGAGTTTGCTGGAACCATTGGTAGAGTAGCTCGCGTGGCAGGTCAACAACGAGTAGTAATTGAAATACAAGGTCTTTGTATTGTGGCAACAGCGTATATACCAACTGGATTTATTGTCAAATTTTGATGTAATTTTCATATACATGCTTTTATTGCCATACATAATTACTACACATATACCGTAAAAATAAAATGATTAGAAATAAGAAAATTTTAAGAGGTTTAACTTCTGAGGAATATGAGCATCCATTTGATCGTAGGGCTCTTGATTCGCTTGAGGCCACTCCTGGTTTGGGTGCAGTAGGCAAATTTTTGACCAAACACACTGTTGAAAGAATATTTACTGTACAATACACTGGAAGTTACCTCAAAGTAAACAAATCAAATTATCCAAAGATTTATGAATATCTAGAGTACGCCTCGCTGATATTAGGTTTACCTGTTATTCCGCAGCTTTATGTGCAATGGGGATACGAAATTAATGCGTTTACAGTCGGCTCTGAGAATCCTATTGTTGTGTTGAATTCTGGCTTATTGGACTTGTGTGATGAAGATGAACTGCTGTTTGTTATAGGACATGAATGTGGTCACGTTAAATCTAACCACATGCTTTATCACATGATGGCGCAAATGGTAAACTTTGCCATTGATGCTATTCCTGGAGGTAGTATTGTTGCAGCACCTGTAAAATATGCTTTGCTTTATTGGGATAGGATGTCGGAGTTTACAGCTGATAGGGCAGGATTGCTGTGTTGCCAAAAGCCGACCGCAGTATTAAAAGCTTTCATCAAGATGGCTGGATTACCCAAAAGTGAATATGGGAACATGGATATCAATACATTTTTGGAACAAGCGCAAGAATTCAAAGATTTGGATTATGAAGGACTTAATAAAATTGTTAAAATCTTATCCATTGCAGAAGCTAGTCACCCATGGACGGTCATGAGAGCGGCCCAACTCGTTGATTGGATAAGCGCAGGAGAAGCAAAACGAATAATTAATATGCATTAACAAAAAATAATAAATAATTATGGTAATGTACAATGAAGAACCAAGCAACTTTGAGCAGAAATGCCTGTGCGTATTAGTTTTGGATGTTTCAGGGTCTATGTCTGGAAATCCAATTAATCAGTTAAATGAAGGCTTAAGAAGATTTCAAGAAGAATTGTTGAAGGATGAGGTGACAAGAGACCGCCTTGAGGTGGCTATTGTTACTTTTGGTAGCGAGGTTGAAACAATCCAAGGTCCAGAACTTCTCACTGATTTTACGATGCCAACTCTTAAAGCAGATGGATTGACTCGGATGATTGATGGCATTGGTGAAGCTATTGATATTGTGGATTATCGTAAACAGTTCTACAAGGATCATGGCATACCATATTATCGTCCTTGGATAGTAATGATGACTGACGGTGCTCCTTGCCCTGGTGGTCAAGATGTTGACGGTATGGCAATGCGAATTAATGATGCACATAATAGTAAGGAGTTTGTTTTTATGCCAGTCGGTGTTGGTGATGAAATTGATGAAAACGTACTTATAAAGTTGTCCACTCCAATGTTTCCACCAATGAAGATGCAAGCAGTTAAGTTTTGCGAGTTCTTTACATGGTTGAGTAATAGTATGTCAACTATTTCTAATTCAGAAGGTGGAAACGTAAAGCTAGACGATCCAGGATCATGGCTTGACAATATGATAATTCAATAAAATTTCCTCATATGGCAGATATAAATACTACTAAGGTAACACTGCAGTACGAAGAAGAAAACTATGAACAGAAGTGTTTGTGTGTCTTAGTTCTTGATACATCTGGTTCAATGAATGTAAATGGGGCTATCAAAGAACTTAATGATGGATTGATAGCATTCAAAGATGCAACTATGCAAGATCCCGTGACACGTGATAGATTGGAATTGGCTATTGTTACTTTCAATTCAAGAATTGACGTTGTACAGCAGCCTGACATTCTATATAACATTAACATGCCTACTTTGCAAGCGAGCGGTCAGACTCAATTGGTTGCAGCCATAGAAAAGGCATTGGATTTGGTGGATTCAAGAAAGCAATATTATAAGAGTCAAGGCATTCCTTATTATCGTCCTTGGATTGTTGTAATGACAGATGGCGACCCCTATCCTATAGATCAGGATGTTGATGGTATAGCAGCTCAAATCAAATCTGATGTATTAGAAAAGAAGTATGTGTTCTTTATCATTGGTATCGGAAATGATGTACATGATAGTGTGCTTACAACATTGTCAACTATAGAATTCCCAGCTGTAAGAATGGATGCGGTTAAATTCAGTGAGTTCTTTACATGGCTGAGTGCAAGTGCTTCTGTAGTGGTTAATGATAATTGCGGTAGTAATCAAGCTGCAGCTCCGACTATAGACTGGGCGAAAGGCTTTGTTATTCCAACGGATACGGATTAATCTTCATATAATATAGAGATACATGGAGTGTCTGTTAGCTTGTCTTTACTCGGACAAAGAGATTGTAATATAGTAAATAATATTGACAAATATGAAGCAATATAAGTTTGTAAAATGGACTATTGTTGGTGTGCTATTTGTACTTACAACAATATCTGGACTTTGTCTTTATTTTAGTGAGAAAGACAAGATTGGTGTGCCTGAAAACAAAGAATCTTCCATTTTAGAAAAAAAATTAAAACAAAAAAAGGAATCTATTGAAACAAGTATTGAGAATATTGAGCGTAATTTTCGTGATTATAACAATAAATTAAGTGAAATACAAAAACTTATCAATGAAAACGAATGTGATACTTTATTTAAAGATGAAGTAGAGAAAACGATTGCTTCATTGAATCAAATTATATTATCTAAGTGCAAGAATGAAATAAATAAGTGCAAGAATGAAATAGGTGAAATCAACAAAAAGTTAGAATCAGAATCTAAGAATGATGCAAAACAAGATGAAGATTCTTTAGAACAAAAGGATAAGCCAACGTTTAGGGTAATTATTCATTTGGTTGTGACAGTTATACTTTTTACGGCCTTTCTGACTTTATTGATTCTATTTTCTGGAGTTTTTAAATTCTTTACAAGAAAGAAAAACGATATAGATCAAGTAAACAATAATAATCAGAAGACAGATCCTATGGAACATAAAAATGCTGCTGGAACAACGTTTGATAGCATCGAATCAGTAAAGGTTGTTGAAAATATTTTTAATTTAGAAATACCCAATCCGAAATTATCTTATAAAGTTATTAAGGAGCAAAATATAGATGAGTACACTATTATTATTAGATGCACACACGATGATGCAGAAATTAAGTACTGTATAGTTCCTGATACGGCTAATGTTATCAACTACACGAGTCCAATTAAGGTAAATCGTAAATGTACATTACTTGTAATAGCAATATGTGGCGGCATTAGGTCAGAGCAATTAAACATAGTTGTTGGTTCCGATAACGAAATAGAAGAACAATCCCCCCAAGACACTACATGTGGGCAAGAAGGAAGAACAAACAACAATGTTAAATCAGAAACAGAAACGAATGTTCCTGATAAATTAAATAGAATCCCAGAAGTAGCTAAAACTCAAGACGATAGAATTCGAATATTCACAAGTGAGGCAAATGTGTTAGGCATTTCATATCAAGGTGATAATCACATCAAAACAAAACCGGTAGTTCCTTGCCAAGATTGTCATTCGTTTACAAAAGTAAATGAAGTTTGGAGTATTGCCATTGTTTCAGATGGTGCTGGTTCAAAAAAAAATTCAAACATCGGTTCTAAGGCTGTTTGTGTGGCTTTTACGTCTTATTTGTCGTATATGTTACAAAAAAACAGGAATTTCGCTAACGGTAACATTCCAAATGAGAAAATTTGGGATTTGGAATTTAGATCCATATTAAATAAATTTCAAGATGACATCAAAAATCACAAGAATTTTGCATCGTTCGAATTTGAAAGTTTAGCAGCAACTATTGTTATACTCGCATATTCACCAAATGGTTACTTGTTTGCTCATGTTGGTGATGGACGTGCGGGTGTCAAGGTTAATGGTGAATGGAAGAGTATCCTCACGCCACATAAAGGTGACGAGGCTAATCAAACTATCTTCAGTACGACAGTTGAGTTTATCAATAAACCTGCTCTAATGATGTCAGGTGTATTTGTTCCGGAGACTAAAGTTGAGGAATGTTGTGTGGAAGCATTTGTACTAATGAGTGACGGATGTGAAGATGGTGCATGGGTAACATATCAGAAAGTGGATTTGCCTAATGGCGATTTTCGGGTTGAAGATATGAATCAACCACGTCCTCAAATCCTTGATGAATTAATGTCCCTTATTGATTTTAAGGACGACCAGAAAACTAAACTGGTTGAGTTTATAACGGGTTATAACAAAGGCTTTAAAACAGAAGGTGACGATAAGACTATCTTAATTGGAAGAATTAAATGATTGTATATTCATCAACACGTCAACCTCTGCAGATAGCAGAAATACCTATTAGTAAAGGTGGGGAAGGCTCCGTTTATCAGATCCCTTCTCAGCCTAAGTATTGTGCTAAAATTTATCATCAAGAGAAACGTGATGCTGAACGACAGAGAAAATTGGAGTTTATGGTAAGACATGCCCCCAAAGATCTCATTACTCCAAATTATATCATTTGTTGGCCAACTAAACTTATTTTTGATAAACAAGACAAGTTTTTGGGCTTTGTGATGCCTTTGGCTTTTGATAATAGTATATTATGCTACAACATCTGTAGGATGAAAATTTCTCAAGACTTATCACCTATTTGGAATAGCTGTTATGACAGAAATACAAAAAAGGGGCTAATCAATCGATTGAAGATATTGGTGAATATCGCAATTCCTATACATACTATCCATCAGCTTAACAAGTATGTTTTGGGTGACTTTAAGCCTCAAAACATGCTAATTACTGAAAATGGCAAAATATCAATAATCGATTTGGATTCTGTGCAGATTCATGATGGGGAAACAATTTTCTATTGCCCTGTTGCTACTCCAGATTATTTACCTCCGGAACTCCAACATGATATTCAGTTTGGGAAACATCTTTTATCTACATCGTGCGATTTGTTTGCTCTTGCAGTGATTTACTATCAAATATTGTATGGTCTTCATCCATTTACGGTTACGGCGAAAGAATCTGGCATAACGGAACTTAGAGAACTCATAGCTTACGATTTATTCCCATATGGCTCGTACTATTACAAGATAGCAGTCATTCCTAAACCGCATAATAAGTTTAGACTTCTTCCAATGCAGATTCAGCAATTGTTTAGGCAAGCTTTAGGTCATGTCCCAAGCCAAAGACCTTCAGCTGAGGTGTGGGGTAAAACAATATTTATGTTCATAAGCAATCTTCATAAATAATATGCAGTTAAAAAATTCTAAAGGTCAAGTCATAAACGTTGAGGAGAAACCTTTTGCACATGGTGGAGAAGGTGATGTGCATAGAGTCGTAGGTTCATTGTATGCGGATTGTTGTGTAAAAATATTCCATGAAGGTAAAATTGCTGGAAGAAAAGCAAAATTGGAGTATATGATAAAACATCCATTGGCAACACCCGCTAATTCAATTTACAGGATTTGTTGGCCAATGGATTTTGTGTACAAAGGACAGAAATGTGTGGGATTTCTTATGACCTTAGCTTTTCCAGATAGTCATTCCCTTTATGACATCTATCTAAAAGAAGGTTCTATCTTATTTAAACGCGAGACACAGCGAGGAATGCTAAATAGACTCCGTCTTTTATACAATATCTCCAATGCAATTAACAATCTTCATGTAAGTGGTTATGTATTGACAGATTTTAAACCTCAAAATATTCTATTTACTGATAAAGGTAAGATTTCCATGATAGATATGGATTCAGTTCAGATTGTCACAAATGGAGTTTTGAAGTTTGGTTCAACAGCCTTTACACTTGAATATGCATATCCCAAGGAAATCGGTCGCATTTCATCTAAGCGACCTTTGTCTACAGCATGGGATGTATATGGATATGGTATTGTTGCATACCAAATGTTGATGGGAATTCATCCATTTACAGCTTCCACAAATGTTTCAGGGATATCAACTCAAGACCAATTGATGAGCAACAACTTGTTCCCATTTGGTCCAAGGAGAAAAGATATCTATGCTGCTCCGCCTCCACATTATTACTATACCAAATTAGATAAAAGTTTACGACTCTTGTTTGTTAAGACTTTTGATTTAACTAAGAATCCACCAAGAATGTCTGAATGGAAGGATATTTTAAAGAAAATTATTCAGGAAGAAGCAGTATACCCTAATACGATAAAGGCAGATATAAAAAGTGGAAAACCTCTGTTTTTTCTATTATCTGATATTCCAGAGAATTGTAATATAAATGATATCGTTACACTCGAATGGAAAACTTTTAATTGTCATAAATTAATTGTTAATGGGCAAGATAGGACAAATGTATCGTCCACAAGAGTGTCTGTTCCTGATGATAGAACGATTGAGATTGTCGCATCAAATGCTAAAAATACAACAATAAAGAAAATAGTGTTTGCCGTAACATCCCTCTTCTGTACTCAATGCGGAACAAAATATGCCAATATAGAGGATAAATATTGTACGCATTGTGGTGCAAAACGTGAATAACAATTCATTTGAACACTAAGATATGGTAGTTACTGAGGGTATTTATTATAGATAAAAGGGCTTTTGAGTATACAATAGCTTTTCGCAATAATTGTTATAGAAGTAAATATATGGCTAATAAAATATGTACACATTGTAAGACAGAGAATTCCGCATCGGCTAATTACTGCCGTAAATGTGGTTTTCTGCTTCCTGATGGAAATGCAGAAGTTTCCTCTGATAAAACACTTATTACTAAAATTAAGGATTTGCAGAATAAAGTTAGTGAGGCAGAAACTGAATCCAAGTTGATGAATAATAGTTGGGTTAACCTTACAAATGAGAAGTCATCACTACAACAACGTGTAAGTAGCTTACAAAAAGATAATGGTAATCTTCTTTCAAATCTTTATTCTGCAAATCAAAGAGCAAATGCTGCAGAACAGGAAGTTAAGAATGCCAAATCAAAACTTTCAAAATCAAAATTTCATAAACTAACCTTACATTTGATTTACATTATTATTATCATTGGGGTTTCAATATTTGGTATTATTCAATGTGACAACAATTCATCTCTTAACAGCACTAACGAAGACCTCTATGATTTTCTTGAAAATGTAGGCGATATAACACCTTTTGTCGTAGGAGATATTGATGTTTGGAACAAAGGGGAAAGAGGAGATGGTATTATCTTCAGTAGTAATACGACTTACATAATACCTGAAGTAGAGATCTTCAGTTTTATTAGTGGCTATGTTGATATTTATGTTAAATTATATACACCGGATGGTTTAAGTACAGGTGATTCTAGTCCTTCAGGTTATTCTTATAAGGATGAGTTCTATTTGCACAAGTACACATCTGATACTTATGAATTTAAAGGATGGGGAGGTAAGGATAAAGGGCATTACCCTCCCGGGGAATATCTTTTAGAGTTTTATTATAAAGGTAAGTGTATAGGCTCAAAAAGTTTCACAATAAATTAATTTATAATAAGTATGAAAATTTGCAATCAATGTCAAGCAATTAACGCAGACAAAGCTCAGTTTTGCTGCAAGTGTGGTGCTCAGTTAGGGGCAAGTCAGCATGGTGGTCAACAACGTGGTTATCAACCTCAGCCTGAGTACCAATTTCAACAACAGTATCAGCAGGCACATCAACAACAATCGAATATGCCGAGGCCTGAAAACAACATGGTATGGGCTATTTTGACCACATTGTTCTGCTGTTTACCTTTGGGAATTGTATCTATTATAAATGCTTCGAAAGTAAATGGCTTGTACAATAGCGGTGATTACAATGGGGCTGTAGAAGCTGCAAAAAATGCAAAGAATTATGCTCTTTATAGTGCCATTTGCGGTGCTGTCGTTTTCGTAATATATTTCATTTTGGGCTTTATTGGAGCATTTTCATAAGTACATGGGCTTGTGGGATGGGATCAACAAAATAATGCCCTATTTATTTCCTGTTTTTTTGATAGGAATATTGTTCGCGTATTATTTTATTGATCCCTTACAAAAGTCGTTTCCGATACATTGTATATGGAAGGATCTAACAGGAAGCGAATGTCCATCATGTGGAACGCAACGTGCTTTACATAGCTTGATGCATGGTGAGATAATGAAGGCTTTTAAATACAATTTCTTTTTCGTTATATCAATCCCTTATGCATTCCTTGCTGTATTATGCTCTTGGTATAATAAAAAGAATATCTTTGATAGGATAAAGTCGATAATATACGATGCAAGAACATTAAGACTCTACGTGTTATTATATTTTCTATGGTGGTTAACAAGAAACGTATTAGGAATATAAATTGTAACCTGTTGGCGGAATTGATTTACTTTAACGTGAGTTCGACGAAATGTAAATGCCTGTAAATTGGGCGTTTAGCGAAAATTGTTGTAACTTTATAGTGCTGATTTATAAAGAATTACAAACAATAATCGCTATGATCACCGAAAGCAAAGTTATAGAATTATTTTGTATGGCAGATGATTTTTGCATTTTTTTTGATGCAATGATAGTAAAATACACACTAACCCCTGTACGAAGCGCACATATCACCGTGCTCCAACCATGTCAAAGGCGGAAATCATGCTATTATGATAGTTTTTCATGACTCGTGTCACCGTTGTCTGAAGCATTTCTATCAGGAAAAGGTATGCAAGCACATGCGTAATTTCTCCCTATGGTCGTTTTTTGTAACCCCGTTTTGTTGAATTGGAAAAGAAGTGGCCATCCCGTTGGCCCTGTTCATCAAGAAGGTTCTTTTGGGCAATTTACATGCATCAACTTCGTCGACAGCACTCCTTTACGGGTATGCAAGAACCAGAGATCCATATCCATAAGACGTTCAAAGGAATAGCACAAAGGGGTAAATGCTCCATGGGTTGGCTCTTCGGATTCAAACTGCATCTGATATGCAACGAGCGTGGAGAATTCTTGAATTTCATGATTACCTCGGGTGACGTGGACGACCGTAAACCTCTTGAATACAAAGCCTTTGTGGAATTCATCCATGGGAAACTTGTCGGCGATAAGGGATACATCGACAAGAACCTATTTGAAAGACTATTCGTTGACGGCATACAACTTATAACCAAGTTGAAAAGCAACATGAACGGATCATTGATGTCTCTTTCAGACAAACTACTCCTCAGGAAGCGGGCCATTATCGAATCCGTCAATGACGAACTTAAAAATATAGCACAGGTGGAGCATTACTTTATTTCGCTTTGCGAACAGTGATCTTCGATTCAAGGCACAGAACCTTTGATAAATTCATTGTCACCTCTTGGGTGCAATAGCAGCATATTGCTGTTTCCCAAAGAAGCCGTGTATCAATGTTACGAGAACGATTGAAACACAGCTTGCATTGTTCTGAATTCGTCGAACTCACGTTATTTACGAGAGTAATCCAAACACAGATAATTTAGATTACAAATATGAAATATTTTCCAAAAGCATGATTTAAGAATGTGGTAACTTTTGTTGTTACAACGGTAATTGGCAGATTTTTAGATTAAATTTATATTCTACTCGACATGAATCATGGTAAAGATTTTATGGATACTTTATTGATTATTTTAGTTTGTATAGGACTAATAATACCCATATTGGAATTTATATCTTCTATGGTGCGTTTAAAATTTGAAATGAGAAGATTTCCTTGGAGAAAATGGATGATTGATACAATTCCTATTTTATTAATGACTATGATATGTTTTTGTGGCTTAAAGATGGATATTGATGTATGGTTGTGTTGTTTGGTTGCTTTTATTGTATATTTTTGTATCCATTGGTTACTAGAAAAGACATGGAAATAAAAGATCATTGATACAGTAATCAAATTGTAAAAAAACAAGATGGTATATTTCTTGAGCAAAATATTAAGGGGTATTATGTATACTTATGAAAAATTTAATAGTAATTATTTTACTTACATGCTGCGTATCTGCAATACCTGCCCAGACACGTAGAGCACTTGTTATTGGTCTTGGTCAACAGGAGGATAAGGCGTGGGGAAAGATTAATGGTGACAAGGATGTGCTGTATGTGGATAAAATACTAAAGGATGCGAAGTTCAAGTCTGGAAATATAAGGAAACTTGTTAATAAACAGGCTACAAAAAAGGCAATAGTGAATGCTTTCAAGTCATTGATGGCACAATCAAGACGTGGAGATGTGATATATGTGCATTACTCAGGGCATGGCCAGCAGATGAAGGATGTTCATAATGATGAAAAAGATGGACTAGATGAGTGTTGGATTCCATACGATGCATACCGTAAGCCTTGTAATAAGGATAGAGGTGAAAAGCATCTTACGGACGATGAGGTTAATTATTATCTTAATGCTATCCGAAATAAAATTGGAAGTGTTGGCAAAATGCTTGTAGTGATAGACGCTTGTCATAGTGGTGATGCAACTCGTGGAAGTGATGACGAGGTGGTCCGTGGCGTGGAAGATATATTTGAAGCTATCAAGTCATTTATTTGGGGAGAACCATCTGAAAGAGGTAACGGAAAAGTGGTTAATCATAATGCAATAGAGAATAAGGAACGCTGGATAACCCTCAGTGCTTGCAGAAGTGACCAAGTGAACATTGAAATGAAAAGTCCTGCTGTAGGCAAATTGACATACGCTTTATATAAGAAAGTAAAAGAGGCATCAAGGGATAACAATGATGAGTTTTTTAGAAAGATAAGGATGTTTGTCAATTCAAATACTGGCAGTAGACCACAATATCCAGTAATGACTGGCGAAACTGATAGATATAAAATAACAGATATCATACGATAATGTCAAGAAATATACAATTCCGAACACCAAAACAAGAGAATGAAGCACGGCTTGTGGAGGGTATGGCAGACAAAAAATGGAGTATACAATATGAGCTATACGCATACTGTTCAGACTATTTCTGGGACAACTATAGAGGTGTGTTCTTTGCTGACGAGAAGGTGGCCGCAGAGATTCTGCAAAATACGTTCATTGCGTTTTGGGAGAATATTGAACGAAAGAAAATTTATGTAGATGATGGAATCGTAATGGGGAAAGACGCCAAACCACTAAATGGTAGTATCCTTACATACTTTATGAGTATAGCCCGTAACAAATATCTGGAATATGGAAGAGAGCACCCTGTCTATGCAGATCCGGAAACAGAATTGGGACGTCTGATAAGAGAAGAAGGATTTGACCCTAACACTTATATAGACATGCTGTATTGTCCTGGTGAAAACATGATGCTAGAAATAATAGCAGATGTCATATCCCAAATGTCATCACAATGCAGTCAAATACTTACCAAATTTTATTATGAGGAGAAGAATTTGGAGATAATCCTAAAGGAAATGCCTACAATAGAATCATACAATGCCTTAAAAACAAAAAAGAATAAGTGCATGAATGCCTTGAGAAAGTCAGCGAAGGAAATCTATTACAGGAAGTTAAATTCATAAAAAGGCTATAGATATGGACGAAAAGTTTCAAGATAGGATAGACGATTACTTACTTAATCGTATGAATATTGATGAAAAGGAGGCTTTTTTGCACGAGATAGAACAAGATGCTGAAAAGAAGGAGCAACTGGAGTTTACACGAAATGTTAAAGCATCTATCTGCAGCCGTGAGGAGAAGTTACGGGCATTGGCTCAGTTCCAACAACAATATGAAGAGAAACGGAAAGCTTATGAAATACGCGCTACGGGTACAAGTAAAGCATGCAATAGTTCTGCTCCAAAGATAGAAGAAGAGTCTATACAGTCAAAGAAGAAAATATGGTTATGGATTTCTGGTATAGCAGCAGTGTTTGTAGTTGGATTCTTTTCTATCAAGTTTGTATCAAACTATGGGACTTCTCCGAATGATGAAGCTGCGCCGATGGAACGGATGCGTGGTGGTGATGACATCTTCAGCCCAGTCTCTACGGACAGTACAGACAATGATACGATTAAGTTTAAGGTGGAAAAAGAAATAACGCCTGATGAATAGGATTCTTATTTTAGTATTTACTTTTTTCTGCATTACGATTCAAGTAAAGTCACAGGGTATTTCCGAGGCAGAGGTGACAGCTAAAATGACACGGGCCTTTGAACTTAGTAAAGCAGGTAAGAAAGCCGAAGCCCTAGAATTGTTTCTGATAGTAGGAGAGAATACTAAAAAGCAAAGTAACGAGATTGAACGACAGGTGTATGTTTGCAGCCAAACGATGGCATGTCAGTGTTATGAGCTGTTGGGAAAATACAAAGAAGGATATCTTTTAGCAAAAGAATTGCTTCAAGGCAAGTTAAATGATGAAGAGCAAAAAGACGTGAGGCATCTATTTGCCTTGAATGGCTATATGTATGCGTGTGGGTTTATCAAGCGTGATGAACAAGGTAGGGCTGACTATGGTCGTGGCAGAAGTATTTTGGAGGAGATAGCACCATACGCAGATGGGATAGTCAGGAACTATGTATTGCAAAAAATTCCATTAACATGGTATTTTGAAGCAGCTGATTATTTTCTTATGCAGAAGTATGAAGAAGCTTTGAAGGCCTACAATAAGGCCTTGGTTGGTTTTCAAGAGATTGGCCAAGAAAAGGATGTTGTTTCTACGTTGAAATGGATGGCATCAGCTAAATATCAACTTTATGACATTAAGGGCTCTAACAAAGCGTATAATGATGCTTTAATTCTGTCTAGAAAAACAGGAGACACATCCACACAGATGGAGATTCTGCAAGATTTGTGGTTCCAGTGTTCGGCTGTTGGAGACTTAGAACATGCAAGGGAATATGCAGCAGGCATGGATTCACTAATGGAAACCACATCGGATTCTATAGCTAAATTTACCTATTATAACAAAAAAGGTAAGGAAGCAAGAAAACAAGGAGCGTATAATATCGCCGAACAATGGTTTTTGAAAGGAATGGCGATTGCAGAAAGTGAAGCTAATGATGCCAGATCTGCACACAAATATCTGTCATACACAAATCTGAGAGATTTGTATGCCGCCATAAAACAATATGATGATGCTCTGATATATGCAAGAAAGGCATTAAGAGAGTATCAAAGGCAGACTCCTGTCAATGATTATAGCTTCTATTTCCCATATATGGCCATAGCAGAAATATATAAACTGAAGGGGGACAAGGCCGAGTGTTATGCTTGTATAGATTCGCTTTTTCTTGGTGCTCATAATATTGAAGAACCAAAGGAATTGAGTTGGCTTTATATTACAAGAGCCGGCTGCAATACGGCATTTAATGATTACGTTGCTGCTTTGTCAGACTATAAGAAAGCAGATGAAATTCTTGCCGTAAAGTATCCACTGTCAGATGGTAATAGGATTGCTTTGTTGCCACTGATGGGAGGAATGGAGCATAAACTTAATAATTTTGCAGAGTCAGAGCGGTTGTATAAGTTATATGCGGAGCATATTGTAAATCTTCATGGGGAAAACAGCATAGAAAGTATCAATGCACAAATTTATCTTGCCAACGCAGAATGTTTTGCCGGTCATACTGATGCGGGATGTTCTGATTATGCAATGGCAGTAAATAGGTTGAAAGATTTAATGAAGAAGCGGTTACCATACATGAACTTGCAGGAACGGGAGGCTTTCTGGAAACCACTTTCAGCCCTATTCACGAACATGACTCCATTTGCAATTGAGGCAAAAAAATGCCAGACGGCGTTTACCCAAAGTTGTTATGATGCGCTCGTTATGTCAAAAGCATTCTTGCTTGAATCAGAACGTTCGCTATTTGATGTCGTGAAGAAGGAAGGTACAGATGGGGATATGCAGGACTATATGAGGCTTACATTGATGAAGAATCATATACAGGAATTGGAGAAAGATTATGTGCACAATGCGGACAGCATATTAAGTATGTCGCAAAGAGCTGATCGGTTGGCTGCTCGTTTGGCGGAGCGTTGCCGTAGCTTCGGTAATATTACCAGCTTTATGGATATAGACTATTCTGCCGTAAAACAAGCAATGAAACCAAATGATGTTCTATTAGACTTTACGGATTATGTTTCTGAAACAGCTGGACGTAAATATGCTGCTTATATAATAAATAAGGAAGACGAATATCCCTTGGTGAAATATCTTTTTGATGAAAGACAGATAGATTCGCTTTGCATCAGTCGTCCAGATATGTATTATGACAAGGATTATGCTCCAGAAGTGTTAAAACTACTTTGGGAACCATTAAAGAGTCACATTGAAGAAGGAGCAACGGTCTATTATGTCCCGTCACAGTTATTATTTCAAGTGGCATTGGAATCCCTGCCTCTTGCTGACGGTTCGCTATTGGGTAGTCATTACCATTTTGTAAGATTGTCTTCTGCACGTGAACTTGTAAAAGCGCAGTCGGCTATTTTGTCCGCTAAGCCTCGATCGGCAATATTGTATGGCGGACTGCAATATGACCTGCAACCGAGTGCAATGATTGAGGAATCGAATAAATATGAACTGTCGGACTTGTTAGTGATGCGTGGTGATATGGTTCGTGGTGATTCTGTTTTTCGTGAACTGCCAGGCTCAAAAGAAGAGATTGTACAGATTGCATCATTGCTGAAAGCTAACCAATGGGATGTTACGCCGCGAATGGGAATGGAGGGAACGGAAGAGTCTTTTCTCAGTATGCATGGTAAATCTCCACAAGTATTACAAATAGCCACTCATGGATTTTACTATACTCCCGACCGGGCTACAACGGTTGATTATCTGAACGGGTATTCCGATGCTATGTTGTTGTCGGGCATAGTCCTCTCTGGTGCTAATGCTGCATGGTCGGGCAAGGATTTGCCCGATGGCGTATTAGGCGGCGTTCTTACAGCCAACAATATTGCACGTCTCGACTTAAGCAAAACAGAGATGGTTGTGTTGTCAGCCTGTCAGTCAGGTCAAGGTAAGGCAACGTCAGAGGGACTTTATGGCTTGCAGCGTGCATTCAAGAAAGCTGGTGTCGGCACCATGGTTATGTCTCTATGGAATGTCAGTGACCGTGTGGCAACAGAGTTTATGATAACATTCTACGAGCAACTCGTTTCCAAACAATGTCAGTGGAACAAGCGCAAGGCATTTGAGCAGACAAAGTTAATCATACGAGAAAAATATCCCGACCCTTTCCATTGGGCGGCATTTATAATATTGGATTGATTATTTCATTTATAGTGGTTGCTTCTTGATTCTTTATAAAAAAGCATTGAACCAGACACCATTTTTACAATAAAAAATGAGATGCCATTCAAATCAGATTTACTATATATAATAAAAAGGTCTGGTGGACTATTGATAAAATGTAAAAATAATGAAGATAAGTAAAGTGGTAAAACAGATAACAGATATGCTAAAACGACCCAATAAGAAAAAGAAACTGCGACAAAATTATGATATCTTTTATGCTAGACTTAAACGTAATTATTGAAATATTAATCATTTAAATATGAATTTCGCTGCACCGATCAATTAAGTTTGATTCGGTGCAGTTTTTTTGATTGAATCGGTTACAAAATATGCTCATATCTCATAAAGAAATAACAAATAAATTGGATATGAGACAAGAAGAAATAGTTAATGAGATTAGAAAAAAGTGTGGAAATGTAAAGATGCTATCTTTTTCAGGATGGTATTTTATCTATAATAAACGGCATTTCTTTTATATACCAGGAAAAAATGAGGACATGGTTCGTTTCTGTGTGATTCACCTTGCAAAAGCTGAAGAGTATGACATGAAACTATTGTCGGAAGCTATCAATGAAACAAACAGAAACGTGAAATTCATCAAAGCCGTCAAATTGGATTGTGGTAGTGTGTCCTTGGACTATGATCACAAAGTGGTGTCTGACGAAGCTGCGGAAACAATTGTCCCTCATATCATCAACACTTTGGATTTCGCCTCAATTTATTTACTCAACAAATTAAAAAGGATATGAAACGGTTAATCTCAGTGGTAATCATATTACTCGGTTTTTTACAACTCATGGCACAAAACGATTATTACATTAAACAAGCACAGTCATATCAACGAGAAGCTGAATATTACACAAAACAGGCATTAAAATATGAACGTGAAGTAGACTATTACAATCGTCAGGCACAAGGTTATCTAAAGGATGCGGAATACTATTCAAAACGAAAGAAATATGATAATGTGAATGCTTGCCAGCAGCGTGCAAAAAGTGCTACAGAAAAAGCAGAAGATTATGCCCGGAAGGCAAGGTGTGCAAGAGAGCGCGCACAAGACTACATGAGAAAGGCTGAACATGCATTGAAGAGAACAAAATAGTAAATTCTAATTACAAACAAGCCATAAACGAATAGTGTATAGAATCAGTCCAAAAGGATTGTATGTTGTCCGAATGGGCAATCAAAAATAATCTGATAAATTAATGTTACTGAATGGTTACTTATCTTGTATGAGTCTCATAAACAGACAAAAGAAACAATAATAACAAATATAGAAGTTGTGCCCGACACGTATTAGGGTAAATAATAATGAAAGCTATATCAAAAATTTTTATCGTTCTCTCAATGCTTTTCACGGGGCTTTCATCGGCAAGTGCTCAAAGCGACTATCTGCTTGATTATGGTCCGGGCAGTATATCATGGTGCTGGCAGATGCAGCAGCAGGAAAATGCTATGCGTATGCAAACTGCCATGATGCAGCAGCAAGTTCTCAACTACTACCAGCAGCAAGCCGCAGCTGCCACCCAATGGATGCAGACAACCCCGTGTACGCCGATGCCAGGAGTTATGACTTACGACGGAGTCTATGTTACACCGGAAACCGTTAGCGATTATCACAAGGAAAATGTGACTTGTGAGCATTGCGATGGAGGATATAATTATCGTTCACTCTATATGGGTAATGGGAAGACTCGGCAAGTTAAAAGAAGATGCAGTTGGTGTCATGGCAAAGGCTATGTGACAAAAACAGTCAGGAATGAATAACTTACAGTTTTTGTCTTGAATAAATTCTAATATACGTAATCATAAGTATATAGCAAAGCTAGAAGTTGTGCCCGACACGTGTTAGGAGGATGACAATGAAAATGAATAAGATGTTTTTGTTTTTACAGTTATGATTGCAATATCTACTTCTGTGATGATATTGGTAAATTTCCAGAAGGAATACTTTTGTGTGCACAACCACGATACACTAGCCATTCATATGACAGAACAAGGAAAGCATTGTACATGTTCTGTTGGTTGCAGTTGCAGTATTGGAGACGTATGGCTGTAGGCATATTGCAAACATTGCGGACATACAAAAAAACTGTCATAAGTAAGTTTACAGTCTGTTGATTAATGATTTTTGAGGGTGTATCAAATATATCTCAATTTGATACACCCTCAAAAATGTAAAGCTGTTGTGTGTGTTTATTGAAAAAACGCAGCTAGACTAAATCTCGGCAAATGCCTTTTTGAGGCGCTCTATGAAGTCGTCGGCCATGGCTTTGGTGAAGCACAGGGGCGGAAGCAGACGGAGGATGTTTGTCGAGGCACAGCCGGTGAAGCAGTGCTGGCTGTAAACAAGATTCTGACGCAGTGCCTTGTGAGGTATGTCGAGGTCGATGCCTATCATGAGGCCGCGGCCGCGTACGTCGGTGATGTGCTTCTCGGTGGCCTGGAGTTCTTTCAGTTTGGCCATGAGGTATTCGCCTGTCTCGTGTGCGTTGTCGATGAGGTGTTCGCTTTCTATTACGTCAAGCACGGCCAGAGCTGCGGCGCAGGCCATGTGGTTGCCGCCGAAGGTGGTGCCCAACTGTCCGTATTCAGGTTTGAAGTCGGGCGAGATGAGCACGGCGCCCATGGGGAATCCGTTGCCGATGCCTTTGGCCACGGTGATGAGGTCGGGGCGTATGCCGAGCCACTGGTGGGCGAAGAACTTGCCCGAACGGCCGTAGCCGCACTGTATCTCGTCGCAGATGAGCACTGTGCCGTACTTCTTGCAGGCTGCCTGGAGACCTTTGGCGAAGGCTTCGTCAACCATCTTTATGCCGCCCACGCCTTGTATGCACTCAATGATGCAGGCGCAAACGTCGCCCTTGGAGAGTTCGGTCTCCCATGCAGCGAGGTCGTTTATGGGCAGGTAGGTTACGTGGTTGTTGGCGTTTATGGGTGCTATAATCTTAGGATTGTCGGTGGCTTCTACGGCAAGCGAGGTGCGTCCGTGGAACGCCTTTTGGGCAGAAAGCACGCGCGTGCGTCCCGTCTTGAATGAAGCCAGCTTCAGTGCGTTCTCGTTGGCCTCGGCTCCGCTGTTTATGAGGAACAGCTGGTAGTCGTCGTAGCCGCACAGTTTGCCAAGCCTTTCGGCAAGCTGACGCTGAAGGTCGTTGATTACCGAGTTGCTGTAAAAGCCGAGTTGGGCTGCCTGCCCGTCAAGCATCTTTACGTAATGAGGATGGCAGTGGCCAATGCTGATTACGGCATGGCCGCCGTAAAGGTCGAGGTATTCCTGCCCCTTGTCGTCCCAAACTGAGCAGCCTTGGCCTTTTACTATGTTAATGTCGAATAATGGATAAACGTCGAATAAGTTCATTTCATTTAAGTTAAGAGTGAAGAACGAAGAGTGAAGAATTCACTTGCTTTGCTTGATGAATCTTTTTCTTCAGTTCAACTACTATTTATTTAAGTTAAGAGTGAAGAACGAAAAGTGAAGAAACAACGTTCGACGTTAGTCAATTCATGTGTCTGCTTATTTAGAGTTAAGACATGTTTCTCCACTTTCATAGACTTCACTGTTTATTATTTCTTAGTTTTGCCGTTTTTACAGATGAAACCAGGATGGCTGTCAGTTCGTTGCAGTCTTGCAACATGCTATCTGCTTCTTTGTCATTGATAAAATCTGTATCTCTAAGAAGATTCAACCAATAAAAAGTTTCATTACATTCTTTCAATGCTATTGACAGTTTATTTATGAAGTCTGAAGAACTTTGAGCGAACTCGGCTTCCCTTACCAACGCTCCTATGGCAGTACCAGAGCGAAGCACCTGGTTGGTAAGCGCATATTCCTTTGCAGAACATTTGATATACTTCACCATATTGACAATACGTATCGAGAATTCATAACTTTTCCGATGTAAAGGTGAATCGCTACGATTATATTCGCTTATTATTTTATTTCCCATGCCATTATGTGAATTAAGCTATTGAATTTTTCACTCTTCGTTCTTCACTCTTCACTTAAAAAGCCGTTGGCTTTAATCTTAGTCCTGCCGTTTCGTCGATGCCGAACATGATGTTCATGTTCTGTACGGCCTGGCCTACGGCACCTTTAAGGAGATTGTCTATGCATGAAGTGATGAGAAGCTTGTTGCCGAACTTGTCGCAGTGAACGAGGCACTTGTTGGTATTTACAACCTGCTTCAGGTCGATGGCCTTGTCGACATAATGAGTGAACGGGGCGTCCTTGTAGAACGACTTGTAGCCCTCTATTATCTCGTCTGCCGGGGCGTCAGTCTTCACTACGCAGGTGGCGAAGATGCCGCGGGCGAAGCCGCCACGATAGGGTATGAAGTCGATGTCTGCATCGAGTGAGCCTTGCACCTGCGTGAGGCTCTGCCTTATCTCGGGCACGTGTTGATGACTGAACGCCTTGTATATGCTCAGGTTGTTGTTGCGCCAGCTGAAATGCGTTGTCGCGCCGGGCTTCTGTCCTGCACCCGTGCTGCCAGTAATGGCGTTAACGGCCACGTCGTCGTTGATAAGTTTCATGGCGGCGGCAGGCAACAGACCGAGCTGTATGCAGGTGGCAAAGCATCCGGGGTTAGCCACATGATTGGCGTTGGCTATCTTGTCGCGGTTGATTTCGGGCAGACCATAAACATAGTCGTTGCCCGGCTCAGCCAGACGGAAGTCCTGCGCGAGGTCTATTATCCTGACGCCTGCCGGTATGTCGTGCTCCTGAAGGAACTGACGGCTCTTGCCGTGGCCGAAGCAGAAGAACACAACGTCCACTTTATCAAACGGCATCTCCGACGTGAAGCACATATCCGTGTCGCCGTAAAGCCCTTCGTGTACGTCGGTGACAGGATTGCCGGCGTTACTCTCGCTGTTGGCAAACACAATCTCGGCTTGCG
>OGLM01000438.1_pt1 | contig 51171 bp, 42 predicted proteins | sample 1572531 | NCBI WGS metagenome assembly OGLM01 (sample SAMEA2581909, study PRJEB24529) | metagenome | biome: Human gut stool | place: China | collected 2011
ATTAGCTGGCATATCCATAGAATCTCCTCCTTACTAGATATAATTATATACCTATAATGAAGAAAATTCAAGCTAATCAGGAACTAAAATATCAGTAAAATGTCAGCATCTACCGAATATTCCAGCAAGGCGTCAGATGAATTCTAGATATAAAATCACGGGACTGCAGGCTTCTGAGCCATGTAGGCTGCAACAATCCGGGATACCGTATTCCGTGACACCTTAAGAGAGGACGCAATACGCCGCTGGATATCGCCGTTCAGGAAACATAAGAGAATTTCTTTCTCGGTTGCCATGAAACCACATCCTTTCAATGTGACAAGTGGTAAATACCCCACAAGTCCATTATACAGGGACAATAGGGTGGCTCTCCAGTGCGTATTGCCCTAAAAAAAGGGTGGATCCCATCAGCGTATCGTGTGGCTCTCAGTCGCGTATTAGGTGGCTCTCATGGCGCGTAATACTCAGTATTTTTAACCTAGTTAGCTATACGGTAATAAAGATATTTCAAAGCATTTGTTTCATCTATTTTTTCTTTTTTCTGTTTTTCCATATGTTCATCCATAATCGCAATATCAATTTTATGAGTGACCACGATATCATTCATGGAGTCTCTATAGGGAGATTCATTCATAAGCTTTAAAATACAAGAAAAAACAGTATCCACATATGAATGAAGATTTATAACCAATTCCTGATTTACACTATCATCTCTTCTACCATCATGAATAATATAATTTCTTGCTCTATAAATTCTTTGAATATGCCACATAATCCGCTGAACGTGTTCCGAAATTAAGGACTTTATTCCTTTCGAATTTTTCATCTGTGCATTGAGAAAATAAACTCTATACCTTAATAAAGGATACTCATCAGTCATACTGTACAATAACTTTCTTTTTTCATCCCTAGAATCAAAAGCAATAAATGCAAAGGTATGCTCTAAATCATTTTCGCCAAAACTATCTCGACAAATATTTTCACTATAAAAATCAAGATTCCAACGCTTTATATCATTACCAATCGTAGTAATTAATTTTTCGACATAGGCACTTTTCAAAAACTGCCCCACGATTTTCTTTATATTGCCAATTTTATCACTATCATCTTCTATTAAAGATTCCAACAAAGACCATAAACTTAACAAAGAATCACTAGTATTGTCCGAAGCAACAGCGGCATTATGAATTCTTGTAACTTTTGATATTTCTTGCAAATTTTTAAGTGATAAAAACGTAAGTTTTAAAAGATTATCCGCATATTTATTGGAATTTTGACAAGACAAAGCCGATACTCTATATTTAAGCAAGTCATGTTTGTTAACTCTAGTAATATTTTTATTTTCATCAACAACCTGACCATATGTTTTGATATTATCTGATATATGACTATAAAAACCATACGCATCAACTATAACGCTAGAAATTTCTTGGACTATTGTATAAGCGGAGTATATATCTAAACTCTTAATCTTCTTAAATTCCAAAACTGTTCGTTGTCTTCTTGCTTTTATTCCCATAGGCAAATTATTTAAATCAACCATAGCAATTTCCATTTTAGGAGATTGCATCTTTTGAAATAAAGGCATTAATTCAGATATATCTCGTGAAAATCCAATATAAACATCATACTGTTTCTTCTTAAAGTCAAATACATTAAAAAATATATCTAAACTTTCATATGAATCTACTTTGTCATGGAAAAATACTTTGTGCAATATATAATAAATGTAATTTTCATCATACCCATAATCAATGAGTAGTCTTACAAAAATAGTTACATATTTATTTATAAGTCTTTTTTCACTATTTCCCTTTATTTTAGTTTTTAAAAGATTGACGACGCCATGATAATAAGTAAAGTTCCCCAATTTTCTTCGTATATACCCAATATAATCAAATTTATCTTTATCATTCCATGACTGCCCTTGTTTTTCAAATTTTTCCACAAAACTTTTAGTGAGAATTTCAATAGCGACAGGATCTGAAGATAATAAATGAATGAATTCTTCAAAAATACAAGTCAAATTAGATTTTCCTATAATATTTTGTTTAACATCATGATAGGTCCGAATATATTCATCACATAAACTTTTAAGCGACATGACTGGGTATCGATAGGTGTCAATACTATAATAAAATAATAATTCATCCAATCTCTGCGCAAAGAAAAGCATACATTCTAAATTTTCCCGATATTCCCAATTGCCAAGTTTATGTAGTTTCATTTGGTACATCTTCTTTCTATCAAAATACAGCATTTTACAACTTTTTGAACAAATAAATATCGTATAACCACACTTTGAAGTATAATGAATCTGCTAAAAACACATCATCTCAAAGAAGTTACGCAGTGAATTCATCATACCTTGAAAATTCAATCATTAGTAGTCTGTTTCGGTTCTTTTCTCCATATTTTTCTACGGCGACACGGCGAACGCAATTTCTCCTAACCTTGCTGATTATAGCTCAGCTAGCCTTGCAATCGTTCCTAGCCCCTTGTTTTCACCATTTTGCAAAGTCCCAACACTGACTAATAACTCCTATGATTTCCAGAACAGTATTTTAGAAACATACTGATTTTTATGACACAAACGACTGATTCCCATCACAATTCCCAAGAGAATGGCCGCTAACACTAACGTACTTACTACTTTAACAATAAGTCCATACTCATTGACCCAGTTTATGCCACTTTGACTGATAAGCTGCTTATAAAAAGGGCCAAGCAGTTTTTCGATGACAATGACTTGAATCAAGTATATATTTAATGTATACTGTCCTTCCCTTTCTGACAAGTGATATAGTGAAGTTTCTTTCATATAGGGGAGCATCTTATACAAGAAAATCAGAGCCAGACAGCTGCCTGCGACTCCCAGGATCATCTTTAAGCCGTTATTTACTACCAAATACAGAATCGACTGATGGTGATAGTCATACCAGAAATCTTCCGGCGGCCATGGCATATTTGAAAAAGCAATATAGGAAGCCAGAAACAGAACCAGCCCCCATTTCCAATACTTGATATAATGCCGAAAATCTGATTTCATGTAAGCTGCCAGGCAATAGCCTGCTGCAAAGAAGAAATACATATGAGGGCTCCTGTAAGATACATAAGGAACCATAGACAGTGCTGCAGCCAAGACAAAATATTTCAGATCATGCCTAAAATTTCCATTGCAGAAATAAAGAGCAAGAAGAACTATCACCGTATTGACAGCTACATCTCCTAAAAACCAGATGCCTTTCGCTGAAGAATACCAGTACCTAAGAAATGGGAGCACTGCATACGGTATAGGTCTACTCCAGAATAGATCGCAGACAATCTTGATCAGCCCAAAAGAAATCATAGGGATATCAAGCCCCGCCAGCCTGAAAGGCAGCTTCCGCAATACGTAAGCATGAACTGAAGGCCATTTCCGGATAGAAAAGTAAAAGAAATAGCCACACAAACCCATAAATAAGGGCATATGCATGGTGTAGATGAGACGCATCACACTGTCTTCCTGCACCGGCCAGCAGGAAACATTCGATGTCTGCTGTACCACATGTCCCCATATCACAAGGAAAATAGTAAAAAATTTAACTATATCAAGGTAAACATTCCTTGTCTGTCTGTCTGTCTGTCTGTCTGTCTGTCTGTCTGTCTGTCTGTCTGTCTGTCAAAAGTATAATCTTTCTCACCATGATGTCAAGCGTTAATTATAACAAAGCACAAGTTAATCGTAAGTGTCATTTTTACATTGCAAGGTATGAGGCGAATTTCGTCTGCTGCTAACACTACTTACATTGCCCTGTGTAAAACATCTTATAAAATAATAATCAATACCCCAATGGCAAGTGAGTTTTTATCGGATTTTCTGACACCAGCTTCTACTCTTCTATATTTCAATAACTTCCCTATGTTCCATACAATCCTGAACAACTTGAGAAATTGCCGAAGATACTTTCTCATCAATGTAGGCACCATTCTTTCGGGTCTCTATGGAGCGGTTAAAGGCTACCAATTCATAGCGGATACCTTCCCCATCAAGCTGATAGAAATAGCGGAGATTATCCTGCGGATTTTCAAACCTCGCTTCAAAGTAAGCAGTCTTCCACCAGGGGGCCGGTACATATATGTATCCTTTTGTCCCTGTTATAATTAATTCACCTTCCGACTTTGCCGCCTTGCCGACACGAATAGAAGCCGTGGCATGAGGATACACGAAATCAATCTTTGTATATCCGTCATATTTCTTGTCGTGATCCATATAGTGTGATACAATCACGCGATGCGTATAGTCCGTCCCCAAAAGCTGAAAGACCGGTAAGAGAGCTGTCGGCCCCCATTCTGAGATGGAGTTCCATTTCCCCGCCATCTTTTTTTCCGGTATGTCCAAGCTGTCGCTTAAGCTGGTACATGTAGCATCTACAGAGACCACCTTGCCAATCCTGCCACTTTGTGCTATCAGCAGTACCCTTTCGTAAGCAGTGGCATATGCTGTTTTCACGGCATCCATCAATACGCAGCCCTGATTTTCTGCCAGCTGAAATAGACGCCTCGTATCTCCGGCAGTAACAGCCACTGGTGATTCGCACAACACATGTTTCTTGTTCTCAAGCGCCTTTTCAATATGGCAGACATGAGATTCCGGATTTGAAACCACATATACTGCATCCACATTATGCAAGAGCTCGTCATAATCATCGGTGAGACAATTAATTTCTATCCCCTGATTCTGTGCCTGCCCTTTGACCATCCCAAAATCCTCTTTAGGTACACAGATGCCGACAAACTGGATTCCATTCACAAATCCGCTTTCTCGTACGATCTTAGTCCAGAAAGGTACATATCCCACAATTCCCAGTCTTAAACGATTCTCTTTCGAACGCAGTTGGGTACTGGAAACCCCTTCTGTACGGGGCAGATAAATGACTTTACAGTACTTATTCAGGTAATCGAATTTTCCTTCCCAATCGGAACCTACGGTAAAAATATCTACACCATACCGCTTAATGTCATCAATCTTTTGGCCCTCATACTCTTCTACAATAATTTTATCTGCAAGACCGGTAGCTTTTACTGCAGCCATACGTTCCATAAGGGACTGTTTATCATTGATTTTGCCACGAGTTTTGTCGTAATCATCAGATGTTACGCCTACAATGAGATAATCTCCCAACGCCTTGGCCCTTTCCAGCAGCCGCCGATGGCCATAATGGAGCAAATCATAAGTTCCATAGGTAATAACTTTAATCATTGTGATTTCCTCTTAAATAATGCCGTTCTTTCGCAAATCCTTAAAAGCATCTATAAGCTGGTCATAATCTTTTGTAGTAAGTGCACCTAAATGACCGACACGAAAAACAGTATCTTTCATTTCCCCGCCATTAGGGCAAATCCAAATCCCATAGTGATCCTTCATTATTGTAAAAATGTCATAGGCTGAGGCAGTTGTTGGATGTAGGGGTGTCACTGCATTTGACATTGATTCAGACACAAAATCAAAAGGAAATTCTTTTATACGGTCTCTGAAATAGGAAGCCAGCCCTGCTATCCTCTTTTGTTCTGCTTCCACACCTCCGTTTTCTTTTATTTCCTCAAGCCTTTCATGAATTTGCCGCAAAATACCAACAGCCGGAGTAAAGGGTGTCTGCCCCCTCTCCCCATTTTTCAAGGCATCTTTCAAATCAAAATACATAGAACCACAATTGATGCGATTAACTCGTTCAATAGCATTAGAGGATAGAACAATAATTGAAATACCGGGAGGACAAGCCAAAGCTTTCTGCGAACCGGTAATCATAACATCTACGCCTAATTCTTTCATATCAAAAGGGTCTGCCAAAAAAGAGCTGATAGAATCGCCAATCAGGAAAATCTTATTCCGCTTGCAAAAATCACCGATTAATTTCATATCATACAGAACACCGGTAGAAGTTTCATCGATATTTACAAGAAAAGCTGTATATCCTTTGTTCTCATAAGGGCGAAGCATATCAGATTTTAAAGCCTTCCCCATGCCTAACTTAATCTCGGTATACGGAATATGGTGCAGTTCGCAAAGCTGTACAAATCGATGCCCAAAACTTCCTCCATTCACCACAAGAGCTTTATCTTTCTCAGTTAATGTATTAATTACAACTGCTTCCATAGCTGCCGTACCGGAGCCTGTAATAAATACTACCCTTGCATCATCCCCTGCTTTAGTAAATTCTTTCATCAATTTTTCATTTTCAAGCATTATGTTGGAAAATTCTGACGTACGAAAATATGGTACTTGCTCTGCGCCAATTAGCCTAACTCTTTCACTCATTTGAACCGGTCCAACAGTAAAATTAATCATAATAAAAACTCCTTTCACAAAAACATCGTTCTCATACAATGCAAATTTTCATTAAAATATCAAACCATCAAACTCAAAAATATGAATGTAATATTTTTATCAACTGGAAATGTACATAAAGAAATATGACCAGGCAGTTATCAAAGAGTTTGATTCGCTAGATGAACTTCGTGAATTTGATGAAAATTACCTGACTAATACACATTCACCCATATTTAAGAATATCTGCAAAATTCTCCACTGTCAGGAAAGTGAAATAAGCCATATTAGACCAATCAAAATAGGTCTCACAAATCTTTCCTTCCTTTTTGACTGCAGAGTCCCAAAATATGTTTACCGTCATCCGGGAACCTTTATCAGTCACACAGACAAAACCATCTTTTTCTACGAGCCCCCTCTTCCAATAAATCAGGATACACCCTCATGACACAGCGGTCAGATAAAAGAAGCATATCTGCCATAAACCACTTATTAATCTTCAATGGCATATTTGCAGCCACAAAGGGTAACAACTCAAACTGATAACGAGACAAAATCATTTAAACTCCACCTGCTTATATCTTAAAGAAACAAAATAGCCGCCATGAATTCATTTCTCCCCAAAATCAAGATTAAGAATTGTATGTCGATTTTCCCGCTCCTCCACAGGCGGAAGCTTCATGTAATCTCCAAACGAGGCGGTCAAATATTCATCCCACCTGCGGGGAATAAGAAATTCACAATCTTCAAATTTATGTCTTTCAAAGCTTTGAAAAACTTCCGAACGACAGGGGCAATCCTTGCCCGTAATATATGCCGAACTGTAAATCTTGCCTGTAGAGCTCCCATTTGCAATCTGTGCTACCGAATCATATTCATGTTTCAGTTTTTTGGTATTATGAAAAAGAGCCATGATTCGTACAGGAAGATATAACAGATACCGTTTCAGACTGAATCCACCATTTAGCCAGGGAGTATAACCGCATTTCATTAGGATCATACGCGAAACCCATTCCGTTGTGTGCTTAACCTTCTTCAAATCCTCCTCATTGTCGGGATAATTATCATAGGGAAAAATATCCAGATAAAAGCCATGATGACAATGCGCATTCTGTGAACCTGCCTCCACATACTGTGTACCATTTTTCCTGACTTTAGCAAAAGGAAGGCCATAACCACTCTCCACATTCCAATTTTCCAGGAAATAGGTATCGCCAAACTCCGAAGGTGCGATTTTCATAAACTTCTCATAATCTCTGCGAAGCATCCCCACATCCACATCATCATCCCAGGGAATGAAGCCGTTATGACGCACTGCTCCCAGGCAGGTCCCCCCTTCAAGCCAATAAGTCAGACTATGCTTACTGCAAATACGGTCAAAATCCTTCAAAATCTGCAGCAGCTCCTTTTGAACTTTATGTAAAGTGACTGAGTCCATTATATATCTCCTTCAAGTGTTAAATATGTATTAGTCCTGTAGACATCAACCATTCTTTTTCTTCTTAGCACTCCCATGCCCAACATGCTTGTCTAACGGTTCTTCAACAAAATGAATTGCTTGCCCCGTTTCTTTATCTCTGATATCTTCCTTGTAAAAGTTGTTTCTTCGGTCAATCATCCACATCCGGTCAACATTCTTTTTACCATCCTGCCAATAAGAATCCCCTTTGTGAACCTCCTGCACTATATGTTTCTTCACTTTTGCCGACGGATTTTTCAATTTTCCTTCCATGGATTCTGTCAAACTTATACCGCCCGATTCAGACATATTGACATTTATATTCCGGCCGATATGACCGCAGTAAGGACATGGCTGTTCATCACTTTGCAGCTGTCTGCCGCAATGGGCACATTTTATATCAACTTTAATTTTATCACTCATTGTCTCTTGTCACATCCTTATTCAAAACTATGGTAAAATAGCGTCCTATTTCTATTTCACAAAGTACTTTCTATTTTTAACTAAATACCCGAACCTGGTCCCCAATAGTACTGCTTCAGTCATATCTCTTAGAATTGAAATCATGAGCAGCGTAAACTGATTGCATAGGATAAGAAGGGACAGGCCTGCCAGTTGAAATATACAGCTGAAGACTGTCGTTTTAGTAACATCAGAAGCCTTATCAATTGCCCCCAAAGCCGGCCATCCAATGAGCATTCCCGGGAAGCTGAAGAAAAGCACCGGAACCAGATATCTTAAAACTTCAGCAGCTTCATCATAGTTTGGCCCATTAATGATTCTCACAATATCGCCGGCAAACACCCAGGTAAAAAGGCAGCCCAGTATCACGCAGGGCATAAATACCAGAAGCAGCCTCCTGATAATTCGCATTGAAGGATTTTTTACCATTTGAGGATATACCCCGCCGGTAATTGGATTATAGAGAGCCTGTGCCCCGGAAACCAGCGTCATTGCAACAGTCCAGTATGCAATCTCCTTTACATCGGGAATATAAATTCCAATCAGCATCGTATTTAATCCGCCAAAGGCTGTAGTTGCCATATTGGAAATAAAGTAAATGAAGGATTCTTTTAGAGATTTCCATGCATAGATAATATTTCTAAAAATAATCTTGATATGCAGCTTCTTTAACTGTACATATACAAAGAACAAAGCAAAGAATGAACTGATGATATCCAGTACAGGTATCCAAAGAATATCTGCGTCCCCCTTGACAAATACAAAGGTCAGGAGGGTAGAGGCTCCCTTCATAATGATGAACGTCAAGGATACCAGCTGCATCTCTTCAATGCCGCGGAATAGATAATCAAGCAGAAATACCGATAATATAACTACCACATAAGATAGAAACGTATATAATAGATTATTCTGGAGAATTGAGATAGAGACACAAAGTACAAGCAGAATCAGCATACCAATGGCACAGAGCAGCAGCTTTGCAATAATAACATCACCGGTAATTTCTCCTACCCGTGTTTTATCATTCTTGATACGAGCAATATCCTTCACTGCAGAGAGAGAGAAGCCAAAATCCACAAAAATCTGCATATAAATAATGGTGGCCCTCACATAAGAGACCATGCCATATGTATCCACGGATAATACCCTGGTCAGGTATGGAAACGTGAGCAGAGGAAATAGTATCTTTGCTATCGTTAGAAAATATAAATAAATGATATTAGACGAAATTCTTGACTTGCCCATATATTCCTCAGAAATTCAATAAAATCAGTCAATTCTACGGTAAATAAAATCAGTCAATTCTACGGTAAATAAGCTTATAAGCAATAAACGAGGTAACAACCGTGCCAAAGGTAAACGAAATGGTAGACATCATATCACCCCTGCAAATAAAAATTGTAATTAGAGACAGAAATGGATAAATCATCTTAAAATACTGCCCCGCGGAACCATGATGCCAATATACAGAATCTAATGTCTTGAATATGCACCCAGTCAGAATTGAAAAGAGGATAAGGCCTAAATAGCCAAAATTAATATAAAATTCAGCAAAAAGCGGTTCGGAAACATTCCCATTAATAGGTATAAGCATATTATCAACAATCATGTTCCCCGTTCCTATAGGTTTGGTTGCCCAAATCGAACGTGGTATAAAAAATGTAAAAGTACCTATAAGCTGATTTCCATATGAATATCCAAAATCAGATACATACTGTATTGTATAAAGAAGCATAGTATATGCATCAAAATCAGCCGCTTGAAAGTTGTTGCTTAATCCATTCAATATATCAAAAACACTTAGCAGATTTCCATTCATATACCTAAAATTATTCAAAAGCGGGAATACTATCAAAATAAAGAGGAACATAAGTATCAGGAATTTTCTTCCTCGTCTAAATGACGGAAAAGAGTATAGAAAAATAGCTCCATAAAAGGAACCAGACAAGAATCTAGCCACCCCTGTTGGAGGAATAGCAAATAAAGCAAAAAACAATGAAGCAGCCATCCCAATGAAATATAAAGCTGTTCTCTTTGCCTTATATAGAAAAATAAATGTCATACAACAAATAAGAGCAATTCCATTTCGAAATGATGTAATTAATAATCCAATTGCCTGATTATCCGCATCACTTGCGGAAAATGTAGCTCTCTTGAAGAAATCCACAACAGAAAGGAACGAAAACAAATAACAAATATACAGGAATAAGATAAAAAGCAAAACAAGTAAGCCCAAACGATTAATATGAAATTTAGCCTTCTGTGATAATGTGTTATTTCTATTGATTCTAAATTGATAAAAATGTCCCACGATAAAACTAACTATACCTGTAATAACAACAAAATTACCTTGAATTACATCATCGATTGATGGAGACAAATACCAGCGAAATGTGTCATTTATAAACTGATAAATGCCTGCGCAGTAATAAAACAAATAGCAAAAGAAGAAAAAACATAAAGTTAAAGAAAATGAATGCATTTCATTTTCTTTAACTAATGCCATAATTGTAATCATTGCTATAACAGTAAACTGAACTCCAATAAAAATATCCTTTTCATATACGTCTATTAGTGGCATTGCAAAAATTGATATTATGAGTAAAAGCACACCATAATAAATAGTAATTGGCTGAAGAGTAACAGCATCATGATCATTTCCATGCATTCAGGTTTGCCTCCCAAGGTTTTTATCCTTAAGACAGGCTCACCTTTTATGCAGAAAAACTATCCTTTTAATGGTCTTTCTGCATCCTGCTTAAATGATAAAATTCGCCTTGAACAAAAATATACAATTCCTAAAAGCATCACTCCACGGATTAAATTATTAGGTGAGTAAAGATACCAGCGAAAAGCAGTCGCTCCTAAATAAATGCCTGCACAGACAATAAATCCATGATGTGATGTATCAAAATTTTCGACGGACAATCTCGAAAAAAGATTAGTATAAACACATGTCAAAAGTGCGTAAAATACTACGCCAGCCCAGGAGAAGCAAAAGTAGCCGAAAAACGGCAGTACCCCCCCCATATAATTTAAATAATACTGAGAAACATATTGTGCAATATTAGCTTCCGGTAACATAGTTCCTCCTACAATATATGATAAAAATTGGAGACATCCCATATATAAACGCTGCTCTACAGACGTAAACTCCGATGTTAAAATAAACTGCAATGAAGTATAGTAAGATGAATAAGCTGTATCCAAGGCAAATCCCCTTTCAAATACCTGCTTCAAACCATCAGCAACGTCTAAGCCCGTCCCCGATAAAATCTGTCCTCGCATGTTGCCTATAGTAACCATAGAAATATAAAGAACCACAGCAAGTACTAAAGATTTAATGGATATTTTCTTATTACAGAAAAAGAATATCAGCAATATAAACATTAGCTGCAAACCTGTAATTCTTCCTCCAAACATAAAATTCTGAGCCGCGTACAGTAATGAAATCAGTATATATGAAAGCTGAATGATTCTTCTTTTTCCAGAATAATACAATCCGATAATAATTAAGATGGAAGAATATTCATAGACCGTTGAAGGAGATCCTCTTTCTCCTGAAATTTCCGGTCTTGTAAACCCCAAAAGTAAAATAGCTAATAGAGCTATTGACATCAAGAAATGGTAACAATAGAATAGAGAATTATTTTTGACAAGGTTATTAAATAAACTTTTAATTCTAATTTGGCAGGCATCTTGGCTGAAAAGTAAGCCTACCACTGAAACAAAGACCAGTAAGATTTGTAAACCGATATAACCTGCTGCACTATCACTTAATCCAGTAAAAATTGTATTTTCATTAAATATTATATAATTAGGAAAACATATACTATAGTTGCTAAAAGCCAGCGTCCCAAAGATAAACAGCAAAATAATATTCTTCATGTTACCTATTAATGGTAAAATAGAACCCAAAATAACAAGAACTGACTCAAATGTTTTGACGCCGGGAACATCCGATACAAAATCTGATAGTAATGCCAAAGCTAAGCAAAATATATAAAAAGCCTTAATATAAAAAGTTCTTAATGTCATCTTACTAGCAAATATCCCCATAAGTCCCTCGCCAATACTTAATCTACTAACTTTTGATACAAATAAAGATAATTAATAAAATGCTTGAGTTTATCATATTTATAAAAGCCATCTTTAGCAATTTCCATACTTTGAGAAATATTATAGAGCTCATGCCATGCCGCATCAATATCTCCCTTATCCACCACAGCACCATTTTCCCCTACGCTCTCCGGGCTTCCGCCGGTATTATAAGTCACTACCGGTGTACCGCAGGCCAGGGATTCCAGATTTGTGGTGGGATAGTTATCCTCATAGGTGGGGTTGAAGAATACATCGGCTGTGGTATAAAGGCCCGCCAACTCCTGAGGATTATTTGTTCTTTTAATACCGATGATATGAGGCGGCAGCTGTTTTATCTGTTTATCGCTGAGACCTACGAGAACTATGCGGGTATGATCATCCATCATCTTCGACAGCTTGATGAAATCGGGCAGTCCTTTTCTTGGTGTCCATGGGCTGGCCACGCCCAGGATGATTCTGTACCCCTCAAGTTCATGCTGCTTACGAAAAGCAGAGGAAGTCGGCTTAAAAACCTGTAAATCAACTCCATTATGAATCACTTCCACCGGATATGTCCTCAGAAAGGATTCTTTCACCAATCCTGCCAGCCAATGGGAAGGTGTCACAATGCAGAGCTTTCCTACCTGCGTAAAAAGAGATTTCTTCAGTTCATAATTTTCCCGGCTCCTATCAAGGAAACAGGAAGCGGGATAGGAAGATTTCTGAGGGCAGTGATGGCAGCCAGTTTTCCATTTGTCACAACGGACGAAATCGAAGTAGGCACAGTGTCCGGTAAAGGGCCAGCAGTCATGAAGAGTCCACACTACAGGCTTATTATACGCCGAAAGGAAGCGAAACAGAACGTCATAATTCAGATAATAGCCGTGAATATTATGAAGGTGGATAATATCTGGGTCATATTCCCTGATTTTCTTAATCAGCCTGCCGGTAGCTGCCGTAGAATAGAGTCCCTGGCGGTCTGTCAGTCTGGAAAGAAAAGCGTGGGCATATATTTCCCGAGGCGAATCTATTTTATAGCTGTCCACATCGGCAGGTGCCTGTCCCCTTCCATAGGCAATGCAGGATGCATGCCCTTCTTTTCGTAATACATGGGCAATGTCCACGGCGATGCGGCCGGTGCTCCCGGTACCGCATACGGTATTGATCTGAAATATTTTCATTCTGTCTATATCCTTTTCTCTCTGCCAGGCACTTTTCTCAATTGATGTGGAGTCTTCAGCCTTCAGCATTGAGCTTTTGGGCTGTTCGACGCTGAGCTTTTTACTCATTTGAGGTAGAGCTTTCAGCATTCAGCCTTGAGCTTTGAGCTTTGGGCCTCTCTACGCTAATCGTTCTGCTCATTTGAGACTGGAGCCCAGGAGCTTTCAGCTAGCCTTTAGCACAATGCTACCTTGCCACATTTGCCTCAACTCAGCTCGAAGCTGAATGCTCTCCTTCCCCTATTTCCTCCACACCATCTTATTCACGATTTCCGTATAGCTCTGGATAATCTTTACCACTTTGGTAGACACATTTTTTTCCAGATAATCAGGAACCGGGGTACCGTAGTCCCCATTCTTGTTCATTTCCACCGCCGTGTCCACGGCCTGCAGGAGGGAGTGGTCATCGATTCCGGCCAGGATAAAGCAGCCTTTTTCCATGGCTTCCGGCCGTTCTGTGGATGTACGGATGCAGACAGCAGGGAACGGGTGTCCCACAGATGTAAAGAAGCTGCTTTCTTCGGGGAGTGTGCCGGAGTCGGATACCACGGCAAAGGCGTTCATCTGCAGACAGTTGTAGTCGTGAAATCCCATGGGTTCGTGCTGAATGACCCGTCTGTCCAGTTTGAATCCTGTTTCCTCAAGCCGCTTGCGGCTTCTGGGATGGCAGGAGTAGAGCACCGGCATGTCATATTTTTCAGCCATCTTGTTTACTGCATTGAAAAGGGAGTAAAAGTTTTTGTCTGTATCAATATTCTCTTCTCTATGGGCGGATAAAAGAATGTAACGACCTTTGGTCAGTCTCAGGCGCTGATGGATGTCACTGGCTTCGATTTGAGCAAGGTTCGCATGAAGGACTTCTGCCATAGGGGATCCGGTGACATAGGTCCGTTCCCGGGGCAGGCCGCAGTCTGCCAGATACCTTCTGGCATGTTCGGAGTAGGCCAAGTTCACGTCACTGATGATATCTACAATGCGGCGATTCGTTTCCTCCGGAAGGCATTCATCTTTGCAGCGGTTGCCGGCTTCCATATGGAAAATAGGGATATGAAGCCTTTTGGCACCGATAACGGAAAGACAGCTGTTTGTGTCTCCCAGGACAAGAAGAGCATCGGGCTTCAGCTGAACCATGAGTTCATAGGAGCGGGCAATGATGTTTCCCATAGTTTCTCCCAGGTCTTTCCCTACTGCGTTCATGTAGACTTCGGGATCCGCCAGACCCAGGTCGTGGAAGAATATGCCGTTCAGATTGTAGTCGTAGTTCTGTCCTGTGTGAGCGAGGATGGTATCGAAGTAGTTGCGGCATTTCTTAATTACGGCGGAGAGTCGGATGATTTCGGGGCGGGTGCCGACGATAATCAGAAGTTTGAGTTTTCCGTTGTTTTTGAAGGATGTATGTTGAAGAGTCTGTTCCATGTGATGGAGCCTCCTTGTTAAGTAAAGATGATGCGGTGCTGGGCGTTGTGCTCATGTGAGGTGGAGCCTTCAGCTTTCAGCCTTGAGCCTTGAGCTTTGGGGCGATTCGCCGCTGGGCTTTCTGCTCATGTGAGATGAAGCCTTCAGCTTTCAGCTTTGAGCCTTGAGCTTTTAGGCGAATTGCCGCTGGGCTTTCTGCCACATGTGGGGCGAGAGCCCAGGAGCTTTGAGCGGGTTGCTGCCATGCCGCATTGTGGCTCAAACCGGCTCGAGGCTGAAGGCTCGGAGCTCAAGGCTTTTTCACCACTGGGCTTTTGGCTCATATGGGGCGGGGCCTTCAGCTTTGAGCTTTGAGCCTTGAGCTTTTGGTCGATTCGCCGCTGGGCTTTCTACTCATGTGAAGCGGGAGCCCAGGAGCTTTGAGCGGTATGCTGCCATGCCGCATTGTGGCTCAAACCGGCTCAAGGCTGAAGGCTCAGAGCTCAATGCTTTTTCGCCGCTGGGCTTTCTGCTCATATGGGATGGGAGCCTTCAGCTTTCAGCATTCAGCCTTGAGCTATTGACCGCTCTCCGCTGGGCATTTGGCTCAATCGGAACGGGAGCCCGGGAGCTTTGAGCGATATTTTGCCTTGCAGTATTTGCAGTATTGTAGCTCATTTCTGCTCGGAGCTGAAGGCTCAAGGCTGAAGGCTTTTCCCCGCTAGGCTTTCTGCTCATGTGAGGCGGGAGCCCAGGAGCTTTGAGCGGGTTGCTGCCATGCCGCATTGAGCCACATTTCAGCTCGAGGCTGAAGGCTCGAAGCTCAAGGCTCAATGCTCAAGGCTCCCCCCTCCCCAATTCACCTCCGGCCATTGAGCTCGGGGTCCGCCTTTTCTAAGCGTCTCAGAAGTCCTGCTGTCATTTCACTGATTTCCTCAATCATTTCATTAATATGAAATACATTTTCATCGGAAACGTAGTGTCTTCCAGCCGCTATGTAGAGCTGGGTCTGCAGTTCATACATGGAGCCTCTGGCGATGTACAGGAAGTAATAGAATTCTTTGTCAGATTTCCGGCCATAGCCTTCTGCAATGTTGGAAGGGATGGAGACGGCTGCTCTTTGCATTTGGCTGGCAAGGCCGTAGGTTTCGTTTGATGGAAATTTTTCGGTGATATCGTAGACTTGCATGGCGAGGTCCATGGATTTCTGCCAAATTGCGAGGTTCTTGTATTCAGCCATGGGAGGGACCTCCTTTATGTACTAATGCGAAGCTGAAGGCTTTACGATGCTGGGCTTTGGGCTCATATGGGGTGGAGCCTTCAGCTTTCAGCATTCAGCTTTGAGCTTTTGGCTTTGTGCCGCTTAGCAATCTGCTCATTTGAGCACGGAGCCCAGGAGCCTTGAGCAATATGGGACGTGCCGCATGTGACTCAAATCAGCTGAATGCTGAAGGCTCAAGGCTGAAAGCTCTCGCCTTTAGGCTTTCTGCTAATTTGAGCGCAGAGCCCGGGAGCCTTGAGCACCATGGTGCCATGCCGCAATGTGACTCAATTCAGCTCGAGGCTGAAGGCTCAAAGCTGAAGGCTCAAGGCTCCCTCCCCCTCTATACTTTCTCCGCAAATGTATCCGGATGTTCCGGATTGAAGATTTCATTGCAGGTCATCACGGTCACCAGGTTTTCTGTTTCTGACAGGTTGATGATGTTATGTGTCCAGCCGGGGATCATGTAGACTGCTTCTATTTTATCACCGGATACTTCAAATTCTACTTTTTCTCCGGTATTAATATTTCTTTCCTGGATGAGTCCATGGCCTGATACGACGATGAAGATTTCCCATTTGCTGTTATGCCAGTGCTGTCCTTTGGTAATGCCGGGGCGGCTGATATTGATAGATACCTGGCCGCAGTCTTGGGTATGTACGAGTTCGGTGAAGGAGCCTCGGTCATCTACATTCATTTTGAGGGAATATTTGAATTTCTCCGGAGGGAGGTAGGTGAGGTAGAGGGAAAAGAGTTTTTTGGCAAAGGAGCCTTCGGGCATGCGGGGCATCATGAGGGTGGTGGGCTGGTTTTTGAAGATTTCCAGGAGATCCACGATTTCGCCCAGGGTCACTCTATGGGTAACCGGGACACAGCAGTAGCGGCCGTCTTCTTTCAGGACGGTGTTAACACCGTCAAATTCGCAGTGCTTTTCTTTTCCTTCCAACAGGTCATACATGCCTTCGATAAGGTCGTCGATATAGAGCAGTTCCAGTTCTGTGCTGCGGTCGTTGACGGTATAGGGCTGGTCATTGGCTACAGCCCAGCAGAAGGTGCTGACGGCGCTGTTGTACTTGGGGCGGCTGTGGCCCATGAGGTTCGGGAAGCGGTATACTGCCACTTTAGCTCCGGTTTCTTTTCCATAGGAAAAGAAGAGTTCTTCTCCTGCTTTCTTGCTCTGTCCGTACTCGCTGTTCCCAAAGCGTCCGGCAAGGGTGGCCTGGATGGAGGAGGAAAGCATAACGGGACAGGTGTTGTGAAATTTCTTTAGTGTATCCAGCAGCAGGGAGGCGAAGCCGAAGTTCCCTTTCATGAAATCTTCCGGATTTTCAGGGCGATTGACTCCGGCCAGGTTAAATACGAAGTCCGCTTTGCGGCAGTATTCATCCAGTTCTTCCATGGTGGAGTCTCTGTCATATTCATAGATTTCATCGATATGGATGGCAGGGCGAGTCCTGTTTTTTCCGTCTCTGATATTCTTCAGATTGTTCACAAGGGCGGTGCCTACCATACCTTTGGCACCGGTTACCAGTATACGCAATATCGTTTCCTCCTCAGAATAATTCAGAATAATGTGGATCCATTGGGAATGTCGGAATCGTCAGGAACTATAACGTTGTTGCTGATGGTAACGGTGCTTCCGATGCGGACTCTTTTCCCCACTTTCGCATAGGTGCGAATGACAGAATTGGTATAAATCAGGGCATAGTCATCTACGGAGCAGCCATGATGGATTTCGACACCCGGATTCAGGAGAACCCCGTTTCCAACGGTGGAGCCATTCTGGATCACCGCATTATTCAAAAAGACACAGCCCCAGCCCACTTTGGCAAAGGGACTGATGTAAACGCTGGAGCAGATGACACTTGGGAAATCATAGCCCAGCGCCTGGGCTTTTTCATAGACTGTCTGCCGGAGCTTGTTACTGCCAATTACCACCAGAAGATGGGAGAAATCCTTTCTAAGAGTTTCTATGTCGGAAATATGTCCCACCACCGGTGCGCCGCAGATGATATCGCCTGCAGTGTACCCATCATCTACAAAGGAGCAGTCATATTGACGGGAGGCATGTTCCAGTACCACCCGCCCAAATCCGCCTGCACCTACAAGCAAGAGTTTTTCTTTAGACATTGGGAATTCCTTTCAGTTCGTTCTGCACATACTCGGTTGTTAGTAGTTTTTTCACGGTGCCTTCCACATCCAGCCTGTTTGTATTGTGGCTGGTATAAGCCTCATCAGCCATGGTATGGACTTCACCTTTCACTACGAATTTATCATAGTTCAAGTCACGGTTATCTGCAGCCACTCTGAAGTATTTCCCCATATCGGTACTGCGTAGACGTTCTTCTCTTGTCATCAGTGTTTCAAATAACTTTTCTCCATGGCGGGTACCAATAATCCTGGTTCCCGTATCTCCAAACAGTTTCTGCACTGCCTTTGCTAAATCTCCAATTGTGGAGGCATCAGCTTTCTGAATGAAGAGATCTCCAGGGTTTGCGTGCAGGAAGGCAAACATAACCAGATCTACCGCTTCATCCAGATTCATCAGGAAACGGGTCATTTCCGGATTTGTGATGGTAATAGGATTGCCATCTTTTATTTGTTCTATAAAAAGAGGAATTACACTGCCGCGGCTGCACATAACATTGCCATATCGTGTACAGCAGATTGTAGTGCCCCCTCTTTCAGCGGCCACTCTGGCATTGGCATAAATCACATGCTCCATCATGGCCTTGGAAATGCCCATGGCATTGATGGGGTAGGCCGCCTTGTCGGTAGAAAGACATACCACTCTCTTAACCCCTGCATCAATAGCCGCATGAAGTACATTATCTGTACCAATAATATTCGTTTTCACTGCCTGCATGGGGAAAAACTCACAGGACGGTACCTGCTTTAATGCAGCCGCATGAAATAAGTAATCTACCCCGGGCATGGCATCGCGAATAGATTGTGGATCACGCACATCGCCGATATAGAACTTCACTTTTCCTGCGGTATCCGGATGGGTGGCCTGCAGAATGTGGCGCATATCATCCTGTTTCTTTTCATCTCTGGAAAATATACGGATCTCTTTCAAGTCGGAATCCAGGAAATGCTTGAGTACAGTAGACCCAAAGGAGCCTGTTCCTCCTGTAATCATAAGTGTTGCGTTATCAAAAGCCGACATGATTTCGTTCCTTTCTTATATGTAATCTTACATATTTTCTAAAACATCACAGTATTTTGACACATTTTTCTTTCTGTCAAAAAAAGCATGAAGCAAATCAAAATTTTCAGTTTTTGTTTTCAATTTTGAAATATTGATAACAGCTCTTTTCAATGCTTCAGGATTTTGCGGAGATGTATTGATAAATCCGTAGTTTTGGATTTTATCCGCAAATTCAGAATCCTCATCTACACAAGTAATAATAGGTTTTTCTGCTATGAGACAGTCGGCTGTCTTGCTAGGCAGTGCTGCATAAATAAGCCCTTCCTGTAAAGGGATCAAATTCACATCTGCAGATTTATACAAATCTGCCACATCTTCCGGCGGCTGCATACCCACAAATTTGACATTATCCAGCTCGTGGACTGCAACAAAATCCTTCAGTTTGTCCTCATTGACGCCACTTCCCACAATATAAAAAACTATGTTTTTAAAGTCTTTCATTCTGGCCGCTGCTTGAAGAATTAATTCAACATTCTGCATTTTACCAAGATTTCCTGCATATACTGCACGAAATTCTCTATCTTTTTTAGGAAATTTATTTAGAAAAATATTATCCGGCATGGGATTTGCATGAAGTTCTTCATGTCCCCAGTTGTACATAACCTGCACTTTATTCTTATCGATGCCATATCTATCTACAATAGTTTTTTTCATATCTTCGGAAATAGTGCTCAAAGCATTTGCATTCTTATAGGCATAGTGCTGTAAAAAGTGGGCCACTCTATATATGAGGCTTTTCTCGCTCAATATTCCTGCAAAGTAAGCATTTTCCGGAAATATATCCTGTTCATTATAAAACACAGGCCTTTTAAGTATATGTTTTGCATAAAAAACAGTAAAGAAAGCGGTGTTGTTTGATTGAAGAAAAATCTTATCCGGCAAATCTTTTTGCATCAACTTACATGCCTTATGATAATAAGAAAGATCAGCAAGATATCTTGCCTTCAAATCTGCTTTTGCCTTTTTCTCGAAACGAATATTTTTGACCTTCAATTTCGTTCCCAAATATTTCCGAAACGATTCCGGGTATCGGGGAATGTCGAGGTATTGTTTTTGAATTAAGGTTACATCAAATCCGCGTTCCAGCATTCCAAGAATAATGTCTCGCATTATGTGATAGTCAGAATACTGTGTATCAAAACTTCCAATAGATACTACTGCAACTTTCATGTGCTTTTATATTCCTCTGTTTAATAATGTTGTTAATTAATACTTAATATACTTATTTCCGATGACTTTAGACTTCCTTGCTGTCTTCAGCGGCCTACCCCCTCCACCGCTTTGCGGTCCCCCTCCCCCATAGATGGGGGAGGCAAGTGTATAGGTGCGCGGTCCCCCCATAGATGAGGAGGCAAGGTTTTAAGGTATCCCAGTCATTTCTTCCCCATGGCGGTGGTCTGGCCTTCGGCTACGCCGGCGGTGCTTTCTTTCATGAAGAGGATCTTCACGGTGCCGAAGATGATTTTCATATCTTCCACCAAACTGGGTTTGGCTATATACATGAGATCCATAAGGAGTTTGTCATAGGGGGTGGTGTTGTACTGGCCGTAAACCTGGGCATAGCCGGTGAGGCCGCATTTGCACTGGAGGCGGAGTGGCCATTCGGGAATGTCTTTTTCATACTGGGCAGAGATTTCGGGCCGTTCCGGTCTTGGTCCTACAATGGACATATCGCCCTGAAGGATGTTCAGTAGCTGAGGGAGTTCGTCAAAGCGGATGGCTCGGATGATGCGGCCCACTTTGGTAATGCGGGGGTCATTGTCTCCGGTGGAGAGGCGGGCCACACCGTCTTTTTCGGCGTCCATGCGCATGCTTCTGAATTTCAGTACGTCAAACTCTTTCCCATCCTTGGTCAGCCGCCGCTGGCGGTAGAATATGCTGCCGCCGTCGGTAGCCTTGATGGCAATAGCAGTAACAATCATGAAAGGCGAAAATATAACTACAGCGATGAGGGAGAGAACAATGTCCATGAGCCGTTTAAGGAAAAGATACTCCGGTGTAGGATCGTAACGATGAACCATGAGCATGGGCAGATGGAAAAGGTGTATCTTCTCTGCACCGCTCATGATGATATCACCTACCCGGGGAATGACGTAGCTGGGGATGTTATGGGCCAGGCAGTATTTCACAATGATATTTCTTTCATGGCTGTGGAGGCCGCAGATGAAGACGACGCCAGCGTCCTTGATAATGGAAGAGGGTACGTCTCCTACAATGTCCTTGGACAAGATAATATCGGTCACTTTGAAATGGGCATCCATGCCATAGCTCTCCATGATATGATCCACGTTCATACGATACTCATCACATACCAATACTGCCGGTACTGGCGGATGGGTATGAAGATACCATCGGTGAGCCGTAAGGGACCAGATAACGATGATAACGCCCTGAACCATGAGAGCAGCAATGAGAGGCAGCGGATTCATCAGATGGCGGTTCACAAGGGTCATGACGATATAGAGAAGACCGTCGGTAATAAAAACTGCCAGAACCTGGCTGTAAACCAGATCCGATACCCGAGACAGATGGATGGCATAGCCGCGGTAGAGGCGGGTAATCAGGTAATCAATGATGAAGAAGAGACCTACCATCAAATAATCTCCCAGGTTATAAAAAGGGTTGGTCATTTCATCGGCATAGTACAGCCCCCAGCACAGAGCAAAAACCGCAGTCAGAAGAAGCAGGTCAAATAGCTTCACGATGCGGATGTTCAGTCGCTGGTACGTATTGCTGTCTAAATTCATGGGATTACCTTCTTTGTAAGAGATTCTTGGTTATAAGTTTCTGGGTTCCGGTTTCTGGGGGCCTGGAGTGTAGAGGCGGCAGCAGTTAGCACTTAGCTGTTAGCAGTTAGCAGTTAGCAGTTAGCAATTAGCAGCTAGCAATTAGCAATTAGCAGTTAGCTTTATGCCCGCTTCGCGGGCATCGGCCGCCTTTGGGCGGCCTCCCCCTTCCACCGCTTACGCGGTCCCCCTCCCCCTGCGAGCAGGGGGAGGCAAGTATAGAAGTAAAGGCGCGGTCCCCCTCCACCGGTCAGCCTTGCAAAAGGAAGGCCTCTTAATGGGCAGTCTAGAGGCCAACTTAGGCTGACTCGGACATCCTATGCAGAATGTCCGCCTGACAAGCAGGGGGAGGCAAGATTGGAGGAAGAGACGTGGTCCCCCTCCCCCATAGATGGGGAGGCAAGGGGTTATGGAACGTGGTCCCCCTCCCGCCCCGTTGGGACACAAATTTAAGGTAGCGGGCTAGATTTAGCGTGCGGCTTTATCCAGCCTTTGCATAAGGTCTTTAAAGGGCATCATGGCTTGGCTCTGCCAGTTCCAAGCTCCTGCTTGAGCGGCTTCTCCTATTTTCATGCCAATATAGGGTTCATTGCCAGAAAGCCAGGTGTGGAGGCGGGCTTTGTGCTTATGATGAATAGAATGAATAGCATCAGCTTTTTCAACATAGTCTCTTGCCAGAGAGAGCAGTGAATCATTCGGGACAGTTTTTAGGCACAGGTCCTCCAGTGTTCCATTTTCCCATCCATTGCAATCTTTCTGTCCTGGAAATATGCCAAACTCAATAAAACGATCTGATTTATGAATTTGTTCAAATGGATGATTCGGAGCTGCCAGGTTAATGTATTTCAATGCATTTTGGATGTCCTGGATAGCTTTATTGGCATTTCTTTCCGCATCCCGCACAATAGCCAATGATTTAATTTCATGAAATCCCGGTGTTTTGGTCAGAAGTCTAAGAAAATTCGGTAAATCAGCAATACCGCCAAAATCCATAACCTGTATGTGCTCTGTTCTATAAACTCTGCAGGCCCAGATGAAAAACCATTTTTCATCTGCTCCTTCTACCAGCAGAAGTCCCATGCCCGGCAATATGTTTTCAGGTTTGTTCATATCAGCGAACCTCCATATTCCTCTGCAGAGCAAAGCGCAGATCTTCGGTAGTATAAGAAACTACATGAATACTGCGATTCTTATCTTCATCAAGCCGAATATAGGAGAAGTTTTCTCCTTCTCCTTCGCCCACGGCCTCTACCGCAGACTGCAGGCATTCATAACTATGAGTGGTTGCGATGAGCTGACAGTTAAACTGTTTAGCAATATTCATTAATTTTATCCACAGGTCTTTTCGAAGAGAGTAGTGTATACCGTTTTCAATTTCGTCAATAAGTACGATTCCATTTCTAGAATTCACTATAGCAATAATAAAGTTAACCAAATGACCAATTCCATCACCCATGAGTTTGAGCGGCATTTTTCGTGCCAGGCCTACGTCAACATACACTTCTGCATCAGTAGTTACCTGCACATTGGGAACACCATTGATAATCATGGTTCTTCTGTTTTCTACCGGCACTACGGAAATACTTTTAATGGAAGGTTCAATGACACGAAGAGCATCCAGTACCATATCCATCCGGTTATTGATATCCAGTTCGGTCAAAACCTGTGCATTGAAATTTCGTACATTTCCGGTAAGTATAATGGTTGCCTTGGGCAGTTCTTCACCATTAACTTTCTTGCTTGTACGAGCCATTCCATTCGCATACATGGCTATTTCGCAGAGGGTATTTCCGTCTTTAGCGAAGGAGGATTTCAGTACACCAGAAGGCGCATTAGCATTCTGCAGGGGACCTACCTGACTCATGATTTCAGGAGGGATGTTTATATCCGGTGCATGTCCCAATTTATCAATGGTATAGGTAAGCTGATAAAGCCCGTCATCAGTCTGTGCCCCGATTTCCATGGGTTTATCAACGTCCCCATTGTAGAACATAACCGCCCAATTTTCTATAGTGTTGTGATACAGATTTCCTGCACCGCGAAGGGAAAACTGTTGCCCGAAAGCCTGGGGCACATAGGCGGAATAAAGCAGGAATAGCGCTTCCAAAAAGGAAGATTTCCCTACATTGTTCTTTCCGCCTATCAGTGTGATTGGCGCCAGATCCCTTATATGGATATCTTTGAAACCTTTGAAATTTTTTATAGAAATCGATGAGAGCATATTCTCGCCTCCCCTAGCTTCAATTTTCAATTTTCCCCGTTTCCGGTTTCTAGTTTCTCGTTTCTTGATTCGTGGATGAATGAAGAAGTGAGAGCTTTTAGCTGCTAACTGCTAACTGCCAATTGCTGGCTGCTAACTGCTAACTGCTAACTGCCAGCTGCTACCCTCTCAAGCTCTTCAGTCTCATGACCACTTTCTCCGCTCCGTCTCTCACCATTTCGATGGGGTTTTGTTTTCCCTGGTGGTGGCCTTCTTTTTTATGTTTTACATGGTCATCATCGTAGTAGTAATAGTAGTAGCCATAACCGTAGCCGTTGTGTTTGGCCTGGGGGACAGCGTTGAGGATAACGCCCAGAATGTTGGCTCTGCCCTGAATGAGTCTCTTTTTGGCTTCTTTTGCTTCTTCAGGGGAGATGAATCCGGAGCGGATGATGAGGACGACTCCGTCTACTTTGCTGGCCATGACGGCGGCGTCGGTGACGGCGAGGATGGGGGGCATGTCCAGGAGGATGTAGTCGTATTTGTCTTTGACTTCATCCAGGAGTTCCTGCATTCTTTTGGATCCCAGGAGTTCGGAGGGGTTTGGCGGGATGGGGCCGCAGACGAGGACATCCACGTTGTGGTAGACGTCTTTCTGTACGACTTCGTCGAAGGCTTTTCCCATGGCGATGATGTTGGAGAGGCCGATGTTCCGGAGACCGAAGATTTTGTGCTGCACCGGTTTTCTCATGTCGCAGTCGATGAGGAGGACTTTTTTGCCGTCCTGGCCCATGGTAATGGCTACGTTGGAAATGGTGGTGGATTTGCCTTCGCCGGGGGTGGCGGAGGTGAAGCTGATGTATTTCAGTTCTTTGCCGGCTCCTGCAAATTGAAGGTTGGTGCGGATGGAGCGGTAGGCTTCGGCTATGGGGGATCGTTTGTCAATTTCTGTAATCAGTTGGATGTCTTCGTTCATTTTTTACCTCCCCGCAGGCTGTTAATAAGTCCTTTGAGACCGGTTTCTTTTTTCTTGTCCTGGTCTTTCAGACTGTCGGCGTCAGGAATAGATCCCAGTACAGGAAGCTGGAGGTACTGTTCCACGTCTTCGGAGGAGCGGATTTTACGGTACATGAGGGCTTTGGCCACGGCATAGCCGGAACCGGAAAGGACGCCGAGAATGGCTGCGATGACAAGGGTGAGCAGTTTTCTCGGTTTGATGGGTCTTTCGGGAAGGGTGGCTTCGTCGATGACCTGGACTTCATTCGGTACCATGACTTCGGCCACTTTGGCTTCTTCCAGTCTCTTGGCCAGCATGACGTAGATTTCCTGAGCCACATCGGCATCCCGTTTCACACGGAGGTAGCCCTGCTGGTCTTCCGGCAGTTTGGCGATTTCCGCATCGTTCTTCTTTTCCAGGGCCGCAATGGCTGCATTTTTGCTCTGGGCTACGGCAATGGCCGCTTCGCTGGAGAATTTATCGGAAAGCAGTTTTTGCTGGACGGCGCTGGAGGAGGGTGCCTGCTGGGCTACGATTTTAGAAATCTCATCATTGAGGGCCTGTTTGGTCTGGGCAATCTGCTGGTTGATTTCCTGCATTTTCGGATGTTCATCGGTATATTTGCCGGTATAGGATGCTTTGGTGGCTTCCAGCTGGGCCAGCTGTGTCTTGTACTGCTGGATGGCGGGACTGTCGGCAATCCCTGCTCCGGCATCGGAGAGCTGCCCTTTGATGCTTCCCAGAGCTGCCTGGGCGGTTTCCAGATCCAGCTGGTTCTGGGCTTTCACTTTGTCCAGTTCGGTGAGCTGGTCTGCCAGGCCTTTCATCTGGTCCGTGGTGGAGTAAATTTTATGAGCCACCTGGTAGGCTTTCAGCCTGTCTTCCGCTCCCGCCAGTTCAGTCTTGGAGGAAACCACACGCTGTTCCAGGAATTTCCTGGTGGCCTGGGATTCGGCGTGGGAGAGCTCGGTCAAACGGTTCAGGAATCCTTTCACCAGAAGGGAGTTGGCTTCCTGTGCTTTTTCCGGGGTTTTGCCGGTGACGTCTACTTCCAGAATCTGGGTGTCCTTATAGGGCTTGGTGGTAATGCGGCTCTTCACATAGCCTTCATAATCCGGATATTTCCCGTCTTTCAGCTCTTCGGTCTGTTTGATGACAGGAATGACTACGTTGCGGCTTTTCAAAATTTCCGCATCGGTATTCATTTCCTGTTTAATCATCTGGTCACTTCCGGTAGGCAGGGCGCTCAAAATAGAGCTGGAAAGCCCCTTGTCCTGCTTGATACGGAGGAGTGAGGTGGACTGGTACGTGGGCGGCACCACAATCAGGTAAGCCGCAGCCACGGCGAGAAATCCGGCCGTCACCTTTGCTATGGTCTTCTTGTTGTCATCGATGATCTGCCATAGTTCTTTCAAGTCAATTTCCTGATCTTGCAATTGGATTCTCCTTTGTATATTGAGTCATCTATGGTAAGAATTCGCCATTTTGACAAAATCTCAGGGTGAATGGTGAATGGTAAATTGTAAATTGTAAATGGTGGTATGGCGCTTTTACAATTCATAGGGCGCCATGAATTTTGAAACCAATCCGCCAGCGTAATCTTCCTTATTTACCAGAAGCACTGGAATGAAGTCATGTTTCAAAAAAGAAAACTTAGCCGTTCATCCCGCTTGTCCATTGGAATTAACTTTCCAAGTCGGTCTTTTTAGAACTTTTAAGGATCGAAATAAAAAGCCACATAATTTCCTCGCAGTCTTTATACAAAGATTGAAATAATGCATCTTCCAAATACTTTCCATGGTGAATCACACGGAGCCAGTACATGGTTTCTCCACATTCTTTTTGGGCAATGGTCATTTTGACCACAAACTCTTTTTTGCTTATTGAATTTTGGGCCTCCACCACATTGGCTCCAATGCTTGTACCACTTCTTATCAGCTGACCAGCCAGCTGGTATTCATGAAGGTCATATTTGAGATGATGGCAAAAATCAACAATTCTATAAGCAAAACTCTCACTTTTCTTCAGAATAGCATTTTCTTTCATGGGAAAAACCTCTGCTGCAGGAAATTTTTCTTATTGATTGCCAGTGAATTAAGCCGAATAAAATGGTATATGGCAAAAAGGCTTAGAAGCGGATCGACAATATCTATTCATACTCGTGGCGCCCTATATTTTGAAAGGCGCCACACCTTCATTTACCATTTACAATTTACCATTTACCATTTCCCCACAATGCGGTCAAGCTGCTAGTGACTTTGCCTCTTTCAGAAACCCTCACTCATTAATTATTGTCCTTAATCTCAGAAACCATGTATGCACTGCTGAAGAGGGGGGCTATATCCCTTACGAAGTTGATCTTGCTGTTCTTGGTGAGGTAGAGGATGTCGCCTTCTCGAAGGGTATAGTTTTCTTTCATATTACCTGTTTTCAGCATGTCGTTCAGATGGACGGGAATAGCTTTATTTGTATCATCCTGATGGATAAGGAAGATTTTCTTTTTAGCTGTATCCCAGGTGAAGCCTTCGGCGGCACCGATGGCATCCATAACGGTGTGGCCTTTGGTGAGTTCATAGGCTCCGGGCTTGTGGACTTCGCCGAAGACGTAGACACGGATGCTGCCCCATTTGACGATGTTCACCGCTACGTCAGGGTCCACGATGTATTTCGAGAGTCCCGCTTTAACGGTGTCGGTGAACTGGGCCACTGTCATGCCGTTGGCGTAGATTTCGCCCACATAGGGAATGGCTACTTTCCCGTCAGGTCGTACAACGTAGGGCGTGAAGTTGGCAGTAGGACTGGTACTGATGGTCTCATCCTGGGCCACAATAATAGACAGCTGATCTCCGGAGCGAAGGGTATAGTCCTCCGCATGAACCGGCAGGGCAAATCCGCCTGCCAGCCCCAAAGCAGCTGCCATAACAAGGAGTGTCTTTTTCATTTGAAATCCCCCGTGAAAAACTTACATATGATTTATAACTTCATGTTATATCAATTATATCAGATAAATGAAAAGAAGAAAGATAAAAGTTTAGAGTTTCTGGGTTCTTTATGCCCGCTTCGCGGGCATCGGCCGCCTTGATGCATAGAGCCGTCGGCAATTAGCAGTTAGCAGTTAGCTTTATGCCCGCCTCGCGGGCATCGGCCGCCTTGGGCGGCCCCCCTTCCACCACTTCGCGGTCCCCCTCCCCCATAGATGGGGGAGGCAAGTTGTAGGGGGCGGTCCCCCTTCCCTCCGCGAGCGGGGGCAAGGGTTTGAGATAAATAGTCCCCCGCCTCTATTTTACTTGCCCACCCCCACTGTGGGGGTGGGTGGCGAGCGGCTATATACTTCCTTGCGCCCCACTGCTCGTCAGGGGGGAGAGGGCCACGAAGTGGCGAGGGGGGGATTTGCCGAAGGCACAAAAAGCAATGGTAAATGCTGTGGTGCCTTGCTGCATAGAGCCGTCGGCGGTTAGCAATTAGCAGTTAGCTTTATGCCCGCTCCGCGGGCATTGGCCGCCTTCGGCGGCCACCCCTTCCACCACTTCGTGGTCCTCCTCCCCCTGCGAGCAGGGGGAGGCAAGGTTTGCGGACGTTCTCAGAATACCCACTCTACTTTGGCTCCGGCAAAGTAGTCATGGTCGGTGCCGTGGTTTTTAACCTGCGCATAGCCCAGGGTGCCGTCGAGATACATGTTTCCATGGAGTTTCATGCGGCCTGTGATTCCGGCTTCATTAACGGTGGGACCGTCCTGGTTTTTCTGGCGTTCAGTGCGAAGTCCGTAGAAGGAAAGTGTTTTTTCTTCAGGGAGGTAATGGTTGATGCGGGCGTAGTATTTTCTTGCGTCATTCCCCATGTCATCGCCCATGATGTCTCCACTGTAGGTCCAGCCGTTCTGGAATACCCAGTGGCTGTACCATACATCTGTGGTCTTGGCGGTTTCCAGAATCATATCCCAGGATCCGTCGGATGTCAGTTTCGGGATGTAGGTGCCAAGGCGCCAGCCCCATTTGCTGGGGAGGCCGCCGGCCTGGTCTTCGCCCATGAATTCACCGTAGAGCTGGAAGGCGGGGAAGCGGAGTTTGAAATCAAAGCCGCCGATGTCGTCCCATTTATCGTTATCATCTTCGTTGGTTCCAAATGTCCATTTCCGCCAGTCTGAACGGCCCATGCTGTGGTGTTTTCCTCCCATCATAGAGACGCGGGAAGCGCCCAGAGTCATCCAGTCGGTGGGTGTGAGATCGATACGAAGACCCAGGAGGCCGGGATGGTCGTAATCGGTAACGCCTCTTTCTCTGGCGTCTGCCGCTCTGTCCCTGTCCAGCTGTCCATAAAAAGCATGAAAATCAAGGTCGCCCAGAAAATGGAAGAATCCGCCTATTTTGACGGGATTGGCAAGGTGAGCCTGCAGGGTGGTAAGGGGTTTCATGTTATTTCCAAGGAGAAGGTGTCCGCTGTATCCTTCTCCCCAGGTAAGAGCCTGTCGGCCTGCTTCAAAGGCAAAGGAGCCTGCCCTGGTCTTGATGTAAGCTTCTTCCAGGGATGCAGTGCCATCATTATCCTTATCCCAGGATGTCCGGCCTTTGATGGAAATAGCGGTTTCGTGTCCAATGTTACCGGAAACTTCCGCAGAAAGGGCCAAATTTCCATTTCTGCCGTACTTGTGGCCATTCCTGTTGGCTCCAAAGGGAGCCCAGCTGCCGGAATCGGTTTTATCGCTGTAGCTGAATCGGTCGGCTTTCAGGTAATCTCCTTCTACTGCCACACTTCTCAGACGAAGGGTGTCTTGTGTGGGATTTCCTTTGATGGTTTCCATTTCCGGGGCCAGATAGGTTTCCAGAGCTTTCAATTCATCAGCCAGATAAGGGGGCATGGGTTTTTCTGCCGATTTTTCTTCGGCCTCCAGGCACCAGCGGGCCATCTGCATGCGGCTGTAGGGGCGGGCACCATTAGGTAGTGTCTTCAGATATCCCATACCGGATAGTTTATCAATGTAGGAATAATATACACTGTCCACGGAAACGTTGGCAGTAGTCCGGTCGGCAGCCATGGTCAGAGCCGGTCCGGTCAGGGCCAGTATGACCGCCACGGCCAGTGTTTTCTTTAAAATATGCATACTTATCTTTTCCTCCTCACACCAGGCTGGAAGAGCGTGAAAGCGCTGATTCAGTCACAAGTTGTTTGATATGTTTCAGATGCTAAATCGGAAAGGGAATAGCTGTCTACCCCCCCCCGAAAAATTTATTTGTCTTATCTGTTTTGGCTTCCACTTCCCAAAAGCACTTAAATCATGGTTTTGAAAGATTCATGTTCGTTTTATTTTACCACAAAGAAGCTGAATATAAAACGTAAACTTAATGATATGATAAGAAAATGCGGATATCATCAGTTTTATAGAAGTATAGACTGAAGTGGTGCTCCCGTAATACCCTGACCGATTGATTTCCCTGCTGTTTGTATGGTTAGAAGCGCACATCTGCACAAACCAGCGAGATGTATTTCCAATAGATAAGTATACTATATAACAAAAATAAAGAAGAGGAAAGTACCAGATACGCTTTCCTCTTCTTTATTTTCAGATTTGCATATGATTTGTATTATTTTCCAAAAAGGCGGGCCAGAAAACCTTTCTTTTTGATTTCATAGGTATCAGGGAGGCGAGGATAAAAGATGCGGTTCTGCAGGATTTTCTCCGCATTTCTGCTGCATTCTTCCCAAAATTCACCGCTTCCGGTGAATCGGTCGATGGCTTGATGAGCCTCGCGGGTATCCGGATTTCTCCAATCTGTCCTGTGCCCGTCGCTTCCAAGGAAGCAGATCATATGATGTCGGTAAAGGTTCTCCACATTTTTCCGGGCGTCTTCACCAAACTCACCGGCAAAGCTGCCTACATTGCTCTGGGTCAGAAGTCCGTCATGCATCCATCGGAGGATGTTTTCCGGGTGATGCATAATGCGATGGTACCTTTCCGGATGAGCCAGCACCAGGATATAACCCCGGAGCTGGAGCTCATAAAAAAGCTTCGACACCGTGTCCGGTTCACTCTGTGGCGTGAGCTCCACCAGCAGATAATGAGTACCGCCCAGGCAGTAATCTGTATTCTCACCGCCGGGCAGATATTGCAGCGTATCGTAATCCAGGCTCACTTCCGCACCGGTATGGATGGTGATGGGGATTCCTTCATCATCTGCTCTTTTCTGAAGAGCTGCAGCAGTTTCAACAATCGATTCCCAGGGAGGTACCACTTCATGACGGTGCATATGGGGCGTCGCAAAAATATGGGTCGTGCCCGACGCTGCCGCCTGCCTGAGCATACCCAGGGACATGTCCTCGGACCGGGATCCGTCATCACCTTCAATGCCATACAATATGTGGGAATGGATGTCTATCATGGTTTACCTCCTTGGTGGATTATGGGTTGTAGTGTCTAGTTTCTGATAGAGCAGTTAGCAATTAGCAGTTAGCTGTTAGCTGTTAGCTGTTAGCTGTTAGCTGTTAGCTGTTAGCTGCTAGCTGCTAGCTGCCAGGTGCTAGCTGCTAACTGCTTTCCTCATTTTATCAGCCTATTCCATATCGCTGCCAGAGCTGCAGCCAGCAGAATGCCAAGGCCTGCACCGGTGGTATCAATAAGAACATCCCTAAATTCCGCACTTCTTCCCGGTGAAAAAATCTGGATGCTTTCATCGGCTGAGGCGACCAGAAAAGCTATGGTCAGGGATATTTTCACTTTATGAGAATGCTGAAGTGATAGAAAAGCACCGTATAGCGCAATTCCAAGCCAGGCATATTCCGTAAGGTGCGCCAGCTTCCTCAAAATACCGTTTGTCAGATGGGTCACATCAGGAAGCATATATAGATAATGCTGTATCAGATGAAGGATGAATATGCTCTCCCTGCTGGAATGGGGCGCATCTGCCATGGAGTTATGCCAGATGAAACCGATAAGAAGAAAAGAAAGGATTGAAAATATATATTTTTTCATGTGCGTAACTTGTTTCTTGTTTCTGATGGAGCTGTTAGCAGTTAGCTGTTAGCTGTTAGCTGCTCGCTGCTAGTTGCTAGTTGCTAGTTACCAGCTGCTAGCTTTTAGCGGTGAGTGGCAAGTTCAGGAATATAATCAGAATTTTTACAAAATTATTCTCTCACAAAATACTCGTAGGTCCGTTTCAGTCCTTCTTCCAGGGATACTTCCGGGGTCCAGTGGAGGTTTTTCACTGCTTTTTCGTTGGAGAGGGCGGAGCGGTAGATGTCTCCTTCTCTCACGGGGCCGTAGTCGGGGGTGATTTCTTTTCCTGTAATGCGGGAGAGGATGTCCACCAGGTCGTTAAGGCTGGTTTCGGTCTGGGTGCTGAGGTTGTAGCAGGTGTCTGCGTTTTCGGTGGTAAGCGCCAGGCGAATGCCCCGGGCGATGTCGCCGGCGTAGACGAAGTCTCTGGTCTGTTTCCCGTTTCCGAAAATGGTAATGCCTTTGCCCTGGGCGAGACGTTTGGCGAAGATGCTGATGACGCCGCCTTCTCCCCCGTCGCCCTGCCGTTCTCCGTATACGTTGGCAAAGCGGAGGACTACGTAGTGGATACCGAAGGCGAGATGGTAGAGGGCCAGGTATTTTTCCACGGTCATTTTGGTAAGGCCGTAGAAGGAAAGGGGAATCTGGGGAAGGGTCTCCTGGACGGGCAGTGCTTTTTCATCTACGTCACCGTAGGTGGCGGCGGAGGAGGAGAAGATGACCCGCTGTACGCCGTATTTCCTGCAGCATTCCAGAATGTGAACGGTACCGGCAATGTTCTGGTACATATCATTCTGCGGGTCCGTCATGGAGTCGCTGACCAGGGTCTGTGCCGCCAGATGGACCACCGCGTCGAAATGTTCTTCGCGGAAGAGGTCTTCCACTCTTTCATCATGGGTATCCATCACTTCCAGCCGAGCATCTTTGGGAAGGTTTTCCCGAAGGCCTGTGGAGAGGTTGTCCAGGGAAATGACGTCATCCCCTGCTTCCATGAGCTGGCGTACCAAGTGAGAACCAATAAAGCCGGCGCCGCCGGTAACGAGAATTTTCATAATTTCACCTTTTTCTATAGAAAAATATATCTGTATTGCTTTTTTATTATATTAACACATTTTCAAAAGGATAGTGGTAAAGGAATGATAAATTCTTGAGGGAGAGATTTGAGGGTTGAGGTAGTTAGAGACATTCAGACATTCAGACTTCAGATTGACATTGTGCCGGGAAACGTATCCACACTTACGGCGGGCAACATAATGCGGGGAGATTTTGGGGTTCCGCTCGAAATGACAGCAAGGCGCTACGCGACAGTTTGCTTTCACTTTTCTTTAAACAGCATCAGGTTTAATTTATAATAGTTTGTTTTTCCCAGTTTTGTCACCGTTAAATGATTTCTCGGTATCATGTCGATTCGCTTCTGAACGGTTCCTCTGTTCCTGCCGGTTTCTTTCATCAAATCTGCCATGGAGATGCCTTCTCCGTAAAAGAGAGCAGCCTGCAGAAGTGTGATGTATATTTCTTTAAGCAGCTTATCCTGTAAATTAAGACCGTCGATTCTGGATTCATATCTATGAAGCTGCTCGTTTTTTCTTGATAAAACGCCTATAGTGTCTTCTGTGGACCCAGTCAGGATTTCCAGAAAGCCCATGACGAATGGCGTCATGTCTCCACGATTTCTTTCACTATCCGCTTCTTCCAGAATATGGTAGTACCTGCTCCTGTTCCTTTTGATGTAAATAGATAATCGCACCGCAAGAAGACGATGGAATTCACGGCTGAGGAAATAGGAGGTAATGAATCTGGCGGTTCTGCCATTTCCATCATAAAAGGGATGAATGTAAACAAAGAAATAATGGAAGAGCGCTAGTCTGATAAGAAGGGGGTATTCGTCGGAGTGAAGGATATGGAGCGCCTCATCCATGGTCTCGATAATCCGGCTCTCCGGGTACAGTCCCTGGTGAATGGTTTTCCCTGTGGCCGCTTCTATCTGTACCGGTTCTTTTCTAAATATGCTTCCATCCAGTTTGTTTTGCGGATTTTCTTTGGAAATTTCCTGATGGGTAAACTCATCATAAAAATTTCTAATATCCTGACAGGTGTCAAATTTGATTTCTTCTTCACCAAGCAGTTCCATATACTGATAGACAACATTCTGCAGTCTGTGATACTGGGGTCCCCTTTTTTCTATAATATCTCTGATTTCTTTTCTTGTGCTGCGTACCCCTTCTATGTCATTGGTGGATTTGACTTCTTCCACGATACTGAGCCTGGTAAACTGATAGAGAACGACCTCGGGGACTGTGTTCACTGTATAAAGAAACTGTTCATAGGTCTTGTAAAACTTTTCCACCAGCCTCAAGATATCCCCGGTATAGCAGAGAAACGCAGGATATGCGCTTTTTCTATTGTACTGATGTATTGGGATAGGGAAATGAACGGTAAAGGGCGCTTCAAATCTTCTACCATATTCTTTTTCATAATCTTCCTGTGTATGCTGATAGAAATATTTGGTCAGGGAAATAAATTTCATGTATCTACACCTCCCCCATGGGCTTCATTTATAAAATAGATACTTTTTATAATTGGTAGTTTTGTTCATTTATAAAAATTGTCATTTTTGTAAATGAAAATGGCTTTGTTTATAAAAATAGCACTTTTTATAAATGAGCACAAGAGAAAAGAGATTTGGGATTTGAGGTAGTTAGAGACATTCAGACAATCAGACTTCAGACGTCAGATTGGCAGTGTGCCGGGAAACGTATCGCCCACTTACGGCGAGCAGCATAGTACTGGAAGATTTTGGGGCTCCGCTTCGCTCTGCTCGAAATGACAGGGCGTTTTGCGACAGTACTTAGCCTCCTTCCCTAGGAAGGAGGTGGCGCCGTTAGGTGACGGAGGATAGGAGCGTCAGTTCTGTGCCAATTTTTTCGGACCTATCCTCAGGGCTCCGCCCAGCTCCTTCCTGAGGAAGGAGCCTGACATTGCGACGGGAAACGTATCGCCCACTTACGACGGGCAGCATAGTGCGGGGAGATTTCTCGACTCCGCTTCGCTCCGCTCGAAATGACAGGGTGCTTTATTGTGCCACCGCTTGCGGGGGAAAGGTGGTACGCAGTACCAAAAGGGGTGCATTTCCCACGGGCGAAGGCCGGTTGTATGGTTTTCCCCTCGCCACCTGGGGCGGTTGTGAAGGTTTTATTATAAGAGGCGCCTTTTATATTTTCCAAGCGCCCCTTCTTTACTGAGATTCTTCACTCCGTTCAGAATGACAGGTCCGGAAGGAAGTTATGCTGTGCGCCCTGAAGACGTTCCATCGTTTTCCATTCAAAAAGCTCTCTGCCAAGGAGGCAGGGAGCTTTTTATTTTAAGCGGCCCTATGGGATGTAGGCCCTGGTGGCGTGGCCTATGATGGATAAGTGAAGGTCGGTGAGGAGGGACATGCGGATGGGGAGGATTCTGCCCATTTCTTCGTAGATGTCCACTTCCGATTCTTTGATTTTCTGCATGATGATGGACAGTTTTTCTTCCATTTCTGTCCAGAGTGCCAGCAGTTCTTCCGCTTTTTTCACGTTTCTATGAAGGGAGATGGTGTAAACGGAGACTGCGGCAGGGGCTGTTTTTCTTCCGATAAGAAGCGCAAGTACTCCGGCGAATGTGGGCACCGGTCTGCCGTCCAGTTTTCTTTCCACGTAGAGGAGGCGGAAAACCATGAGGATGGCGGAGCAGGCTACGCCGAAGTCGAGGCCCAGCCAGAAGGAGTCGGCGCCCAGGGTGGTATGGGTGTCCAGGAAGAGGCTCATGGGGAAGCAGCCGCCCCAGTAGGCCAGAACCATGAGGATGAAGGAAATCCGGGTATCCTTGAGGCCCCGGAGGATGCCCTGGATGGGAGTGGAAATGGCGTCGAAGAGCTGCCAGCCTGCGCTGTAGATGAGAAATTGTCCTGCAATGAGGGCCACCGCTGCGTCGTCGGTGTAGACGGAGCCGATGGAACTTCTGAAAATCACGGTGAAGGAGGCGGTCATCATGGCGCCTGCCATGGCCACCACAAAGCCTGCTTTTTTATACCGGCGGGCCAGGGCCATGTCATTGGCACCTACGGCGGTGGCAATGAGGATGGTGAGGGCCATGGAGCAGGAGACGGGAAGCATGTATACCAGGCTGGCGAAGTTGTCCGCAATCTGGTAGGCCGCCAAGGCGTCGGTGCCGTAGCGGGCGAGGAATACGATGATGAGGCTGAAGAGGCTCATTTCCATGAAGATGGAAAGGCCGCTGGGTACGCCTACCACCAGGTATTCACGGATATCTTGAGTCCGGAGGGAAAGGCTTGTGAAAATGGTTCTGCCTTCCAGTTCCTTCGATTTCAAAACCACCAGAACAAAGAGGACCAGCAGGAATCCGTAGGTAATCATGGTGGCAAGGCCTGCGCCGATGCCGCCCAGGGCAGGCATGCCGCCGTGGCCGTAGATGAAGAGGTAGTTGAAAATGCCGTTCACCACCGGTGCCATGAGGAAGAGTTTCATGGAAATGGAGGTGGAGCCTGCGGTGTCGGTGAGGCAGCGCAGCGGAATCATGAGGGCGATGAAGAATACTACGCCGATCATGGTCATAAGGTAGTACCGGGCAATGTACTCCACTGCCGGCTCCAGGGCCAGGGCAGACATGAGGTGGTCAATGAAGAAAATATAGGCTGCCGTAAAAAGGACCCACACGGAAAGGCCGATAACCATGCCGCTTCTCACGATGAAGGGAAGGGATTCTCTTTCTTTCCGTCCGATGAGCTGTGCCATAAGCGGGGTTCCCGCCATGAGGAGTCCGATGATGGAGGCCAGGAGGGGGTAAAAGAGTCCCGCTCCCACGGACACGCCGGCCAGGTCGTCGGCGCCGGCATGGCCGGCCATGGTTGTATTAATGAACGTCACTCCCGCCGTGGATACCTGGGCAACCAGAATCGGTATCATCACAGACAGAAGATTCTGTATATCTTTTTTCACGAAAAACATGTCAATGCACTCTCCAGAAATTTCATCAAAAAAGACGCCGCGAGGCGTCATCCGATGAAGATTCTGTGAAGAGGAACTTTTTCAGGGAATACTGAAAAAAGCCTTCCGCTTATTCGTTTCATGGCTGTTTCGCCGCGCAGGGTTTCCCCTGCGCGTTTCAGACAGCAGAGGAAACCGGACATCCCGTGACAGATGCCCCGTCATTCAGTTTTATAGAGGAATCTTTCCACCCAAAAGGCTTATGGGCGTAAAGATCCCATCCTCCTGCCCCGATGAAACCTTTGAAGAAGGAGGCAAATGGAGAAAGGATGCGTTTGAAATTGAAATTCACCCGGGAAGGCACCAGAAGATTGGCTCCTTCTACGTAGAAGTAAGCCATAGCAAAGAGCAGATACATGCTGCCGTACATCTCCAGGTCCATCAGTTCACCGATTTCCATGTTGTCCTCCTTTCGTTAATTTTATGGAAATGACCACCGCTATGGTGTAATGATGAAAGCTAAGGTCTATTCATGCAATGAATGCATTTCATAACCTTTTCATCATTCCGGTCATTCTTCAGTCGTAAAAAATCTGAATTTGTTTATTGGTATTTTTAATACCCACTTATAGTATACTACTATACCAAGAAAAAGGCAAATCTTTCGATATCCTTCAGGCTGGGCTACGGAGGATAGGGGCATGGATAAGACGATAGAAATCAGATGTCAGACATCAGACTGGCAGTGCGACTTGCGGCGTATGCTTCACTTACAGCGGGCTGCATGGCAATAGGAGATTTCTCGACTCCACTGCGTTCCGCTCGAAATGACAGTTCGGCACATGCCGTCGGCGACAGAGGATAGGCGCGTCCTTGGAGCCGCTTCGCGGCTCGGGTTCAGAAGGTTCAGAGGGTTCTGCCCGCTTCCAGCAGGCGGGTTCAAAGGGTGTGGTATCGCCTGCGGCGATAAGTTTTATAGTCAGCGTTACGGGATTTACTTCCCGCCCTCACCGTCATTCTGAACCGTAGGCGAAGAATCTTGGTAAGCGCCGACATTGACTCCGACTAGCATACTAGTCCACTAGTCCACCAGCTCACTAAAAAATACCGGTCGGCGGGAAGGCTGCCGATTGGCAGTCACCCTAGAATCTTTCGGTGTTCCTCAGGGCTCCGCCCAGCTCCATTCCTGAGGAAGGAGCCTGCGTTACGGGAATACCCTTAGTGTCTCCAGTGCTGCATGGCGAAGAGCCAAAGCCTCCTTCCAAATGATTTCCCGGATTTTCTTTTTTGGTATGGAATCGGTATTGGCGTATTTTCCCAATTTTCTATACAATAAGCACAGTAAAGGACATGAGTCCCCTGCCGGGAAAGCGCATCCGGTGCTGTGCACACACCTCACGCTTCCCATTCATAACAAAATGTTCCGTACAGGAGGTTTCAATCGTGAAACATTTAAAAATTGCTTACTCTGATAAAGCCCTTGAAATTTTCGGCAGCATTTCCTCCCGCGAAGTGATCGGCGTCAATGATACCGATTTCACCGACGTAGGTGCCGTAGTCATTACGGATACGGACACCGATGTATTGAAGAAGGAAATGATTTTTGCCTTCAACATTCCGGTGCTCCTCATCCGCACCAAGGAAGGTCCGGTGGCTGACGATGTCATCAGCAGGGTATACCGGGTCATCGACCTGAACGGCACGGATCACGATTTCTACACCCGACAGATTGAAAGCGCTGCATCCCACTATGAAGATGCCATGCTTCCTCCTTTCTTCAAGGACCTGGAGAAATACGTGGAAAACGGCTACTCCCAGTTTGACTGCCCAGGCCATCAGGGCGGCGCTTTCTTCAGGAAACACCCGGCAGGCCGCGCATTCTACGACTTCTTCGGTGAAAACACATTCCGCGCGGACCTGTGCAACGCAGATGTGGCCATGGGTGACCTCCTCATTCATGAAGGCCCGGCCCTGGCAGCCCAGAAACACGCCGCAAAGGTGTACAACGCCGACAAGACCTATTTCGTACTGAACGGCACTTCCACTTCCAACAAGGTGGTGCTGAATGCAGTGCTCACCCCCGGCGATATCGTCCTCTTCGACCGGAACAATCATAAGTCCATCGACCACGGCGCCCTGGTGCTGGCCGGTGCCACCCCTGTATATCTGGAAACTGAAAGAAATGCCTTCGGCTCCATCGGCGGCATTCCGGAACACTGCTTCAATGAAGAATACATCCGGAAACTGGTGGCTGAAAGGGATCCGGTGAAGGCCAAAGACAAGAGACCCATCCGTCTGGCAGTCATCCAGCTGGGCACCTATGACGGCTGCATCTACAACGCCCGTCAGGTGGTAGATAAGATCGGCCATCTCTGCGACTATATTTTCTTCGACTCCGCATGGGTGGGCTATGAACAGTTCATCCCCATGATGAAGGACTGCTCTCCCCTTCTGCTGGACCTGGGGCCGGAAGACCCGGGCATCTTCGTTACCCAGTCCGTCCACAAACAGCAGGCCGGCTTCTCCATGACCTCCCAGATTCACAAGAAGGACTCCCACATTAAAGGCCAGGACCGGTATGTGCCCCACAAGAGAGTGAACAATGCATTCATGATGCACGCATCCACCTCCCCTCTGTACCAGCTCTTTGCCGCTCTCGACGTGAACGCCAAGATGCATGAAGGTGAAGCGGGCAAGAAACTCTGGAGAGATGCGGTGAAACTGGTGATTGAAACCAGAAAGCAGGTCCTCCGCAACTGCCACTACATCCGTCCCCTCGTGCCGCCTGTGGTTTACGGAAAGAAATGGGAAGATGGAGATACTGAAAAGATGGCCAACGACATTAACTACTGGGCCTTCGAACCGGGCGCCAAATGGCACGGCTTCGACGGCTACGGCAAGGGCCAGTACTTCATCGATCCCATGAAGCTGCAGTTCGTTACCGCCGGCATTGATGTAGAAAACGGCGGCTATGAAGAATTCGGCATTCCCGGAAATATTCTGGCCAACTACCTCCGTGAAAACGGCATTATTCCGGAAAAATGCGATCTCAATGATATCCTCTTCCTCATGACTCCGGCTGAAAGCGAAACAAAGATGAACGACCTGGTGGCCAAGCTCATCCGTTTCGAACAGCTCATCGACCAGGATGCGCCCATGTCCGAAGTGCTCCCCTCCATTTACAACGCCTATGAAGAAAAATACAGAGGCTACACCATCCGCCGCCTCTGCCAGGAAATGCACGATTTCTACAAGGACCGTGAAGTGTCCACCCTGCAGAAGCAGCTCTTCCTGAAGGATTATTTCCCGGAATACGTGATGAACCCCCAGGAAGCGCAGTATGAATTCATGAGAGCCCACGGCGAACTGGTGGACCTTGCCGAAGCAGAAGGCCGCACGGCCCTGGAAGGCGCCCTCCCCTATCCGCCAGGCGTCCTCTGCGTACATCCCGGCGAAAAATGGTCCAAAACCGCTGTCACCTATTTCCTTGACCTGGTGGAAGGCATCAACCAGCTCCCCGGCTTTGCTCCTGAAATTCAGGGCGTCTATGTACAGACCGGCGAAGATGGAAGGAAACATGCCTACGGCTATGTACTGAAAAAGGAATTTGAAAAGAAATAATGACTCATCAGGAAGCGGGGAAATGGGAATTTCCCCATCCTGACAGCAGTGAAGCGGTAGCAGCTGCTGACGCCGTAGTATTCAAGGGGGGGCTGTGAAAAAATGATTTACATTTTTCCACAGCCCCCTGCGTTATATTTCTTCCTATATCGCCCACCTTCCTGCTGACCGGTATTTATAACCGATCCGTCACTTACTGCTCGTACCGAGATTCTTCACTTCGTTTAGAATGACCTGTCCGGAAGGAAGGTGCCTGTGTTATGCTTCTTCCCGTACTGTTTTCTTCCTGCCGACCGGTATTTATAATCAATCCGTCATTTACTGTTCGTACCGAGATTCTTCACTTCGCTTTGAATGACCTGTCCGGCAGGAAAGGAGTCTAACGTCTGACCGTCTGATTGTCTCCAAACCTCAAACCTCAAACCTCAATTCTCAAACCTCAAATCTCTTCCCTCCCCCATTTCTCTTTCAGCCTGTCCAGTCCGGCGAAGACGAATTCTTTCAGCATATCCGCTTCTTCCATTTTCTGTTCCTTATCCTGTCTGGAGAGGCCGTACATGACAAGGCCCATCTGGCGATGTCCGGAGAGGAGGAAGATGAGGAAGGGGGACAGGGCGGTGAGAAAGGCGCGGGGCACCCTTGGGTCATCGGATGGAATGCCCAGATAGGCGGAGAGCATATCCAGTACCGGCGTCAGTTTCCTGCCTATATAGCTTTCTGCAAATTTCGAGAAAATGGCGGAGGGGTTGATAAGCTCCCGTATGCTCACCTTCACCTGCCAGCTTTCGGAGAAGAGGGCTTCTTTGACGTATAGGTCCAGAAGTTCCATAAGCTTGTCCCGGGGCGGTATGTTCCTATGGTAAATCGTATCGATTTCCACCGGGGATATGACATAGTGGTACACTTCGTCCAGCACCGCTTTGTAGAGGCCTTCCCTGCTGCCGAAGTGATAGTTCACGGCGGCCAGGTTGGTTCCTGCCAGGCGGCAGATGTCTTTGCTGGTGGTGCGGTCAAAGCCCTGGTCCGCGATGAGGCGGCCGGCACACTCAATGAGCCTTGCTTTTGTTTCTTCTCCGTCTTCTCTTGTACTCTTTTTGATGGATTTCATAGATTCACCTTCAATTCATATGATGGCGGAACAGGTAGCCCGCAATGATGAGGGTCACCAGGGAAATGGCGGCCAGGGGTACGAAATTCCAGGCCAGCTGGCTGAATGTGAGCCCTTCCAGATAGATGCGCCGTATGAGCTCCAGCGCAAAGCGCAGGGGATCCGCATAGGTAATCATCTGCAGGAACTGGGGCATATTCCTGACCGGCGTGATAATGCCGGAAAGGAGGGCCATGGGAATCATGAAAACGATGACATACACCAGCACCTGCTGCATGTTTTTGGAAATGGAAGACACAATGAGTCCGCAGCCGGTGGAGCTCAACAGATAGAAGAAGAGGGCCGTATAAAAGGTGACAAGGGAGCCCGCAAAGGGCACCTGAAACCAGAAATAGCTGATACAGAGGAGGATGGTGCACTGGATGAAGCCCACAATCATAGGCGGCACCGCCTTGCCTATCAAAATCACCGCCGGAGAAACCGGCGCCACCAGGAGCTGTTCGAAGGTGCCCTCCTCCCTTTCCCGGGCCACGGATAAGCCGGAAAGAAGAAATACCTGGGCAAAGCTCAAAAGGCCGATAATGCCGGGGAGGAAGAACCACCGGGTAATCTGGTTCGGGTTGAACCAGGTCCTGCTTTCAATGGTGACCGGGCTTTCCCTTCCTGCCAGGTCCAGATTGAAACGGCCCACAATGTGGGCGGCGTAGGCGGAAGAAAGGCCGGCGGTCATGGTATTTCTGCCGTCCGTAATCAGCTGGATTTCCGCCTTTTCTCCCGTATCCAGTTTCCGCTCAAAATCAGCAGGAATCACCACTGCCATCACCGCGTCGCCCCGGGTGATGTAAGTTCCCATTTCATCGGGATTCTGGAGGGTGGCGATGCGGTGGAAAAGGCCGGTGCCGTCAAAGCGGGCAAGGAGCCTTGAGGACGCATAGCTCCTGCTTTCATCCACCGCCACATAGGGCGCGTCTTCCAGATTGTAATTGGCGGCATAGCCGAAGAGGAAGCCCAGAATGATGACCGGAATCACCACGATGCGCCGGGTGGCGGGGTCGTTCCATATGGCCATGATTTCCTTCACGCAGATGACCCGGAGCTGCTGCAGGAAGAGTCTGATTTCATCCATCATTCCACCTTCTTCTTCGTCATGCCGAAAGCGGCGCTTACAAAAAACAGGGCATACAGGAAGAGAAGCCCTCCCTCCTTCAAGAGAAGCCCTGTGTCCGTGCCGGAGAGGAATAGGGTTCTGATGGAAATGAGGTAGTGGGAAAAGGGCAGCACCTGTCCCACCGCCTGCACGAAGGCCGGCGTGGAGCGAAGGTCGAAAATGAAGCCCGACAGCACCAGGCAGGGCAGGAAGCTGATGAGCAGGGAAAACTGGCAGGCCAGGAACTGCCTTTTCGTAACGGCGGAAATTACAAGGCCTATGCCCAGTGCCACCAGCAGGTACACCATGGAAATCAGAATCAATGCCATGAGGGAGCCCACCATGGGCACTTCAAAGAGAAAACGGGACAGCACCAGGCAGATGCCCATGCCCAGAAGGGCTACGCAGAAATAGGGCACCATCTTGGCCAGCACCAGTTCCATAGGCTTTACAGGGGTAACGAAGAGGGATTCAAAGGTACCCCGCTCCCATTCCCGGGCCATCACCACGGAGGTGAGCATGACTCCTACAATGGTCATGATGAGCATAATGAGGCCGGGGATAAAGAACCAGGTACTGGAGTTCGCATCGTTGAACCACATGCGGGAGACAATGGAAATACCGCCGCCGGTAAAGCCTTCTTTAGCCATCCAGGTGGAAAGGGAGCTTTCCACATAGGAGCCGGTGCTCATGGCGGTGGCCGTTTCCACGCCATCCATGATGACCTGCACCTTCGCCCGCCCTTCATAGAGGGAGGACGTGAAATCGGGCGGTATGTCAATAATTACATTCACATCCCGGTCAAGCAGCTCCCTTTCCGCTTCCGCCATGCTTGTCACATAGCGGGGCGAAAAATAATCGGAGCCGTTCAAAAAGCTCACCGCATCCTGGGCCTTGGGAGACGCATCCTCCAGCACCACGGCGCAGGGCACATTTTTCACATCCAGCGATATGCCATAGCCGATGATAAGGATAAGAATAATGGGGAGAACGATGCCCAGAAGGAGGGAACTGGAGTCTCTTCCCAGCTGGAGAAATTCCTTGTAAATCAGCGCCTTCATGCGCCGGCAGAATCCTTCCATGGATTTTTCTCTCCTTTCTTTCTGGCTTCATCTACGATCTTAATGAAAATATCATCCATATCCGCCCGAGGCTCATGGAGCTTTTTCCGGATTTCCGACGGACTGCCGATGGCCAGGAGCTGGCCATTGTCCTGTATCATGAATCGGTCGCAGTACTCCGCTTCCTCCATGAAATGGGTAGTAATGATGATGGTGGTGCCCCTGGCGGCCAAAGTGGTAATCTGCCGCCAGAAATTGCGCCTTGCCAGGGGATCGATGCCGGAGGTGGGTTCATCCAGAAATAGAATCTTCGGCTCATGAATGAGGGCGCAGGCCATGGACAGGCGCTGCTTGTAGCCGCCCGGCAGGTCTCCCGCCTTCATGTCCATCCGGTCCTCCAGATAAAATTCCTTCACCACTTCTTCTATCCGCTTTTTCTTCCGGCTCGGCGTCAAACCGTAAATGCCGCCGAAGAAATTGAGATTTTCCCGTACCGTCATGTGGCTGTAGAGAGAAAATTTCTGGGCCACATAGCCGATATTGGCACGAGCCCTGGTCCTGGCCTTTCTTAAATCCACTCCCGCCACGGAAAGAAATCCGCTGGTTTCCGGAAGTAAGCCGCAGAGCATTTTAAAAGTGGTGGTCTTTCCGGCGCCGTTTGGCCCCAGCAGGCCGAAGATTTCTCCCTTGTGCACCTCAAAGGACGTATTGGCCACCGCCGTGAAGTCTCCGAACTTCTTCACCAGATTTTTCACCTGGATATTCACTTCTTCCGACGGCCGGCCCCCTTCGTCCAGGGCCCTTTCGCTTTCCGGCGAAGCCTTCAGCACAGAAGACTCCGCCTTCCGAAGGAGTATCATGAAGCCATCTTCCAGCCGGGGCGTATCTTCCACTGCCGTAAGTCCCTTCTCTTCTAAATAGGGAATCTTCATTCCCCTTTCACGGGCAATGAAATGAACCTCCCCGCCCCGGGGCACGGCATCCACCACATGTTCATCATCGTCCAGAAGATGGGCCTGCAGAATCCGGGTGGGCACCCCTTCCTCCGGCATCACCCGATAGGTGCGGCCCTCGCCCATGCGGCGCAGGTCTTCCGGCGTCCCGTCCGCCAGAATATGGCCCTGGTTCAGCACGAACACATGACGGCACATTTCCGCTTCATTCATATAGGCGGTGCTTACGAAGATGGAAAGGTGCTCTTCCTTCACGAACTCCTTCAGGATTTCCCAGAGCTCCCTTCTGGACAGGGGATCCACCCCCACCGTCGGTTCGTCCAGAAGGAGCAGGTCCGGCGAACGGACCAGGGTGCACGCCAGGCCCAGCTTCTGCTTCATGCCGCCGGAAAGCTTTCCTGCAAATCGTCCGGTGAAACGCTCCAGTCCCATCATTTCCAGAAGTTTTTGGAAACGGGCAGGCCGGATTTCCTTCGGCACACCGTGAAGGTCGGCGTAAAGATTCATATTTTCCGAAACAGTCAAATCCTCATAGAGGCCGAACTTCTGGGGCATGTAGGAAATACGGCTCTGGATTTCCTGCGCATCCTTCACGCTGTCAAGGCCCAGTACAGAAAGGCTGCCGGAGGTGGGCACCATGAGGCCTGCAATGAGCCGCATGAGGGTGGTCTTGCCGGCGCCGTCGGGACCGATGACCGCCGTAAGTTCCCCCTTTCTCACGGAAAGGGACAGATGGTCCAGGGCAGGAAGCAGCTGTCCCTTCCTGATTTCAAAGGCCTTGTACAAATCAACGGCCCTGATTACCCATTCATCCAATGTCATCACCCTTTACAGTCCGATTTTTACCGTAGCCGGCATGCCCATGCGAAGTTTATTTCCCGGGTCCGTCACATACACCCGCACCTCATAGAGAAGGGCCGTGCGGAGCTCCGAAGTTTCCACATTTTTCGGCGTAAATTCGGCGGTGGAGGAAATATAGCCGATCTGCCCCTTCACCGGATTTTTCGAATCACTGTCCGTATAGACCTCTGCATCCATGCCTTCATGGATTTTGCCAAGGTCTCCTTCCTTCACATACACCCGCACCCATTTCTTCGTATTCAGGGAAATACGGAACACCGGCTTCTGGGGAGAAGCCATGTCCCCCACCTCCATTAAGCGGGAACGGACCACGCCGTCCTGGGGCGCAATGAGCTCCGACTGGGACAGGGTGTATTCTTCCTGCTTCAGTGTATTCTGCAGCGCATCCAGCTGGGCTTCCCCGGCAGCCACATCTTCACTCCGGGGACCTGCCACCGCCAGATTCTGCGCTTCTTCCGCTTCATTCACTTTGGCTTCTGCCACGTTGAGCTTCGTTCTCGCATCCTCAAGGACCTGGCGGCTCACGGACTTCCCGCCGGAAGCCTCGAAGGCATCCTGCTTTCTCTGGAAATCGGAGGCCAGAAAATCCTTCTCTGCCCGGGCTTCCTTCACCTTCGCCTCGGCGCTCCGCAAATCCTCTGCCCTGGTGCCGTTGTGGAGCTTATCCACCACCGCCTGCTGGGCGTCGATCTGGGAACGGGTAATATCCATGCGGTGCTCCAGGTCCGCCGTATCCAGCTTCGCCAGCACCTGTCCCTTCGTCACCGCATCCCCTTCCTCCACAAGGATATCGGAAATACGGTCACTGTTCTTAAAAGCAAGGGACACCTCCCGAAGGTCCACATTGCCATACAGCACCAGCTGCCGCCCAGCCTCCTCCGCCGCTTTGTGGTTCCTGTACTGGTACAGTCCAAATCCCAGTATCAGCACAAGAAGAAGGACTGCAAGGACGGAGGCCTTTTTGTGTTCCTTGATTTTGTCTAACATAGTATGCACCTCTTTTATATAATGGACACGTAATGGACACGCCCTGCGGGCGTGAGGGTTCAGATGGTTCAAAAGGTTCAAAGGGTTCAGAGGGGAAGGTGGACGGGCCCTTCGGGCCCGAGGTTTGTGGCCGCCTGCGGCGGCGGGTTGTGCAGAAGGGTTGTGTAGAAAGATTCGTAAGGTTCTTATGTTTGACAGTCCCTTTGACCCGAGGGTTGTGGAGGCAGCTTCGCCGCAGTGTATAGACTCCTTCCCGCACTGAAGCGGCGAGACAATAAACCTCTACGAAGAAACCTGATTTGCAGGAATCCGCAGGCAGTCAGCCCACAGCGGCAGGCAGACAGCCGCGAGCTGCCTCCTTTCCCTCTATCTTCTACCTTCTACCTTCTACCCTCTATCTTCTATCTTCTATCGTCTATCTTCTACCCTCTATCTCCTCTCCCTCTTTCTCATCCAGGGGCTTCCAGCCGCCGCCCAGGGCTTTGAAGAGGGCCACCATGTCGGTGAGCTCTTTTCCCTTGGACAGGGTATAGTTCTGGTCCAGAGAGAGGTAATGGCGCTGGGCATCCAATACATTCATGTAGTCGGAAAGGCCATAGGTGAACTGATTCTGCGAAAGATCCAGCGCTTCCTTTGCCTTATCCCGCCCCTTTTCCAGGGAATCCTTCCGGATTTTATCCTGGCTCACGGCGGTCATGGCACTTCGCACTTCACCGGCTGCTTTGAGCACCGTATTCTCATAGGCCGCCTGCATTTCCTTTTCCTTTTCGCTCTGCACCTTCACATTTCTTTTAAGGGCGCCGCCGTTGAAAAGAGGGTACGTCACCTGGGGCATAATGCCGAAGGCGTGGCTGCCGGCGGAGAAGAGACCGCCGGAAAGCGCTGCCAGGCCCAGCACGCCGAGGATGGAAAACTTCGGTTTCATTTCCGCCTTAGCTTCCCTGGTTTTAGCTATCTGCGCCGCCCAGGACATTTCTGCCGCATGCACATCGGGCCGCTGGCGGAGCACTTCCGCTGGAATGGCGTTGTACATGGCACTGTCGATGTCCGGAAGGGGCGACGGGGTCAGGAGTTTTTCATTCAGCGCTCCCGGCACGGTGCCGGTGAGAATGGAAATCCGGTTCAGCGCAGCTGCGATTTCCGTCTTCAGTTCCGGCACCTTGGCCTCCGATTCATGGAGTGTGTAGGAGGCCTGGTCAGCGGGAAGGGCAGAAAGAAGACCGGTGTCTTCATTCACCTGAAGGAGGGAGAGATTTTCCTTCTGGTTTTGGATATGGGCCTCTGTCACCGCCAGTTCTTCCTGCAGGGTGCGGAGGGTGATGTAATTCATGGCCACCTCCGCCGAAAGGGATACCCATGTAGAGTAAAGCATGCCCCTTTGTGCCTCCAGCGATTTTTCCGAAGCCTTCACTTTGGCCCTGTTTTTGCCAAAGAAATCGGGCTCCCAGGAGGCATCCAGTCCTGCATAGGAAAGGTTATGGCTGTTGTCAATGGTCATGCCCGGCACTTTTTCCAGCGCCGCCGGTGTCACGTCGGAAATCACCCCTTCCGGCGCCTGCGCCCTTACCCAGCCGGCGCCTGCATTCACCCAGGGCACCAGGGATGCCTTGGTCATGCCCAGTGCTTCCCGGGCCTGCTTCAGCCGGGACTCCGCCTGCGCTAAATCACGGTTCCGGTCAAGGGCTGTATAAATGAGAGAGTCCAGCGTGTCGTCGTGAAAGACCTTCCACCACTCCGACAGCACCTCCGGCGACAGGGAGGCTCCCTTTGTTTCTGTAAAATAGGGATTTTCGTACACTCCCGCCAGAGCGGTCCAGGAAGTTTTCTCCAGATTCACCGGCTCCTCTGCCCTCGCCGCCAGGGGAAACAAGCAAAAAGCAGCCGACAGCAGGGAAACTGCGCCAAGGGCTGCTTTCTTTTTCCTATCCATACCGCCACCTCCTTATGAGCAGCATATGAAAGAAACTATCATCTTTTATGTCCTTATTTTATCAAATTCAAATTTGAATTACAACTATCCTATTGAAAGTTTATACGGAAAAAGAACGGAAGCCTGTCCGGAAGTTTCCATCTTCTTTCGTCTATCTTCTTTCGTCTATCTTCTATCTTCTTTCGTCTAAAACTCATTGCGTTCCCTGAATTATAAGCGTATAATTAAAAACCGTAATGTTTCTTTTTACATATATAGGAGGACCCCTTTGATTTCCAAGATACAATCCATTCTTTCCCATATCAAGCTGATTCACCAGATTGCCCTGGGCCTGGTGATAGGCATCGTGCTGGCAGTGACCCTGCCACAGTCGGTGCCGCTGCTCAAGGTATTTGGCGACCTTTTCGTGAAAGCCCTGAAAAGCGTGGCTCCGGTGCTGGTTTTCTTCCTTGTCATCAACGCCATTGCCCAGAAAAAGCCGGACCAGAAGGGCAGCATGAAGCCCATCATCACCCTGTACATGACAAGCACTTTCCTGGCTTCCATTATCGGCGTGTCCTTTTCCTTCCTCTTCCCCACCACCCTCTCCCTTGAGACCGGTGCGGAAGTGGGAAATACAGCGCCGCCCAGCGGTATTGGAGAAGTGCTTTTCAACCTGGTCATGAGCACCATCGACAATCCGGTGAGCGCCCTCTTGAAGGCCAATTACATCAGCATCCTCCTCTGGGCAGTCATCTTCGGCATTGCCATGAAATCCATGGGCAGTGACCACACGAAAAGAATGCTTGATGATACCGCCAAAGCAGTCACCAAAATCGTGGGCTGGGTCATCCACCTGGCGCCCCTTGGCATTATGGGACTGGTGGCCAATTCCGTAGGCAGCGAAGGCCTTTCCGCCCTCCTTGGCTATATGAAGCTTCTGGCCGTCCTTATTGGCGCCTACGGCACCGTAGCCCTGGTGATGAACCCGCTCCTTGTTTTCACAAGGATTCATAAAAATCCCTACCCCCTGGTACTCACCACCCTGAAGGAAAGCGGCGTCTATGCCTTCTTCACCAGAAGCAGCGCCGCCAATATTCCGGTAAACCTCTCCCTATGCCGCCGTCTGGGACTGGACCCGGACATGTACACCATTTCAATCCCCCTGGGAGCTGCAGTCAACACAGCCGGCGCCTCCGTCACCATTTCCGTCCTCTCCCTGGCCGCCGCCCACACCCTGGGCATTGAAGTGGACATCCCCACGGCCTTCCTCCTCTGCCTGGTAGCCACCATCGGCGCCTGCGGAGCCTCCGGAGTCGCCGGCGGCTCCCTCCTCCTCATCCCCGTAGCCTGCGCCTCCTTCGGCATCAGCAACGACATCTCCATGCAGGTGGTGGGCGTGGGATTCATCATCTCCGTACTGGAAGACGCCTGTGAAACAGCCCTAAACAGCTCCAGCGACGTCCTCTTCACCGCCACGGCGGAATTTGAAAAGAGAAGAAAAGAAGGCACTTTGAAGAGTTCGGATATGGTGCTGGAGGGAGACGTAGAAGATAGGCGATAGAAAGTTTCCTGTGGTGATGGAACCGCAGTGGTGTCATGTTTGAGTAGGAAACCTTTAGCGAAAAGTTTCCTATCGCGATGAAACGCCATCGGCGCCACGCCGGATAGGAAACCTTTTGCAAATAGTTTCCTGCCGCGGGTATGTCAAGTCCTTTGTGTAAATTTTTTCTGCTAAGTTAAAATTCTTCTAATCAAATGGACTCCAGGTCCCCCGGCAGGACCCGATCCGGGTAGTAGACCATCAGCTGATTGAGTATCGTGTTCCAATTCTGGACCTTTCCAGTCCACTTCTGTGTGATGTTCCTCATGGCCAGGTACAGCGCCTTTTCCAGGGCTGCCTCGGTCGAGAAGATGCACTTGGCCTTGGTATACTTCCGGAGGCCCCGGTTGTAGGCCTCAATGGCGTTGGTGGTGTAAATCAGCTTCCTGAGCTCTTGCGGTAAGTCGTAGTAGGTCGAAAGCTCGGCCCAGTTGTCCCTCCAAAGCCGGATGACTCCCGGGTAGCGTTTTCCCCACTGCCCTTCAAAGGTATCCAAAGCCAGCTCTGCTGCCTCGCGGGTGGGAGCCTGGTAAATCGGCTTCATGTCTCTTGCCACGGCCCGCCTGTCCTTGAATGGCA